>ERZ773021.20-NODE-20-length-243563-cov-19.4095_pt1 | contig 243563 bp, 200 predicted proteins | sample MGYA00511668_ERZ773021 | MGnify/ENA primary metagenome ERZ773021 (study PRJEB29015, sample SAMEA2737961) | human oral metagenome | biome: human oral; feature: human-associated habitat; material: dental | place: China | collected 2032 ...
GGATTCGAACCCCCGAAGCACGAAGCGTCTGATTTACAGTCAGATCCATTTGGCCGCTCTGGAAACCTGCCATGCGTCGAAAAAATCGGTGCTGTGGAAGAATAGCAGAATGAACGGGTCGCGCGCCAATCAGAGCGACCCAAGTGCGCCATAGAGCACAAAGAGAGGATGGTCATGGCCGATTCATCATTTGACATTGTTTCCAAATTAGACCGCCAGGAAGTCGATAATGCGGTCAATCAAGCCGCAAAAGAAGTATCAACGCGCTACGACTTCCGCGGCGTCGATGCCTCGATCCGCCTGAGCGGAGACGCAATCGAGATGGAAGCCAACACTCCTGAACGCGTCATGGCCATCGTTGATGTTCTTCAAACCAAGCTTATTCGCCGAGGAGTATCCCTGAAAGCTCTTGATCTCAAGGATCGCGAGCCGAAGGCATCGGGCAAGATCTACCGCCTAGTTGCACCTCTGCGTGAAGGAATTGAACAGGACGTTGCGAAGAAAATCACAAAACTGATCCGCGATGAAGGACCCAAGGGAGTCAAAGCACAGATCCAGGGTGATGAAATTCGCGTCTCTTCAAAGTCTCGTGATGATCTCCAAGCTGTCATCGCACTGCTCAAGGGCCCCTCGGGAGAAAAACTTGAGGTCGCACTTCAGTTCGTGAACTACCGCTGACTCAGATCGACTGACAGCAACACTGTGGGGGCATCTAGCGCTGCTAGATGCCCCCACAGGTTATTCATAACTTCTGGATGATCACGTTTGACTTCAAGGCTCTCACGCGTCTTCGTCCTTAAAAGTCAGCCACTTCCTAGTAGCCCGCAATGTGCTCGAGGCGCGCAATACGCTGATCCATCGGAGGGTGAGTCGAAAAGAGATTACGCAAGCCCTTTCCCCTGAAAGGATTCGCAATCATCATTGCTGAGACATTCTGAGTCTGCGGCGTCGCCTGAAGAGGATACTGAGCATTTCCCGACTCAAGCTTTTTCAGTGCCGAGGCCAAGGCCAGCGGATCTTCAGTCAGGTAGGCGCCGTCCTCATCTGCATCGTATTCGCGAGTCCTCGAAAGAGAGAACTGGATCAGTGTGGCCGCAAAAGGAGCGAGAAGCGCAAGCAGGATGCCGCCAATTGCAGAAAGAACTCCGCCTTCGCGATTATCACGACTTCCACCACCGAAGAACAAGATGAATTGGGCGATAGAGGTCATGATACTTGCCATTGCTGCCGCGACGGAGGAGGTGAGGATATCGCGGTTGTAGACGTGCATCAGCTCATGCCCAAGGACTCCGCGAAGCTCACGTTCATTGAGAAGCTGCAAAATACCCTCGGTGCAGCACACCGCAGCGTGCGAAGGGTTACGCCCCGTGGCGAAAGCATTCGGAGTCATTGTGGGAGCCACCCAAAGCGTGGGCATTGGCTGACCGGCTTTTTGTGACAGCTCGCGAACAATCCGATACATCGCAGGCTGCTGCGCTTCAGTCACCTGATAGGCATTCATCGAACGCAAGGCCATCGTCGCAGAGTTCCAATAGGACCAAACGATTTGGATGAGTCCGATGCCGGCGAAGATGAAAATCCACATGGACTGCCGCGTTCCAAGGGCAATGGCATAGCCAATTGCCAGGAGCAGAGCCCACATCCCACCCAAAAGCACAGTGGTCTTCAGGCCATTGTGATAGTGACGCGTATTCATAACGCCTCCTTAGCGACCTTCTCAGGACCGAGCCGGCCCCGAGTAGTCCTCAAAACGCTCGGGGGCGGAAGGAACACCCATCTCCCCCATTTCGCCGATCAGGTCCTCGTGAACCTCATCCTTGCCCTGGGAAATATCGGTCATCGCACGACGTGACACGACCTTCACGCGCTCGCGCGTTCCACGACCACCGGGAACCTCGCCGAATTGCTCGCCCAGCGCGGCCTCGTAGGCATCAAGAAGCTCCCAGCCCTCCCAGGTTGTAAACTCAACGCCACGCTCACGCAGCAGCGCAACCATGGCCTCGTGACCAACCTCGGAAGAAGTCGCGTGCAGGCGACCGGCCTCAGCATCCTCAACCAGGTGGGAAATCGTCTGCTGAGCATCGGACTTCGTCGAGCCAATGAGGCCAACGGGACCGCGCTTGATCCAACCGGTTGCATAGATACCCGGAATCACCGGAGCATCGTCATTCTTCGTCGTATCAGAATCAATCACGCGACCCTCGACATTGGGAACAACACCCGCGCGCTTATCGAAGGGCAGACCGGGGACCGGCGAGGAGTAGTAGCCAATCGCGCGGTAGACAGCCTGGACGGGCCAGGTGGTAATGACACCGGTTCCACGTACGGATCCATCGCCCGTCAGCTCGGTGCGCTCGGTTCGGATCGCGCTAACATTGCCATTTTCGTCGGCGAGGATCTCGACCGGAGATTGGAAAAGGTGGATATGGATGCGACGCGAAGCCGTGTGAGACTCCGGATCCTCCATCGCGTAGTTCGTCAGAGTTTTGACAACCTGGCGCTGCTGGTTCGAGGCGCGCAGGGCTTCTTCGGAACCTTCATCAAAGTCGAAGTCATCCTCGGAAACAATGATGTCAACATCGGGAACATGCCCCAGTTCGCGCAGTTCCAGCGGCGTGAACTTCACCTGGGCGGGGCCACGGCGGCCAAAGACGTGAACGTCAGTAATGGGGTTTTCAGCAAGACGCTTTGCGACGTTTTCCGGGATCTCGGTCACGAGCATGTCTTCCGCATGCTTGGCCAAAACACGGGAAACATCCAGAGCAACATTTCCCACGCCCAGAACAGCAACGGACTTCGCTTCTAGAGGCCAAGTGCGCGGGTAGTCCGGGTGACCGTCGTACCAAGAGACAAAGTCAGCAGCACCGTAGGACTGAGGCAGATCAACACCGGGGATATTCAGCGGGGCATCGCGGTCAGCACCGGTCGCGATGATGATCGCGTCGTAGTGCGCATGCAAGTCATCGATGGTGACGTCGCGGCCAATCTCAACATTGCCCAAAAGACGAATATCGCCGCGCTGCAGGATCTTGTACAAGGCGACAATGATCTGCTTGATTCGCGGGTGATCGGGAGCAACACCGTAGCGGACCAGACCATAGGGGGCGGGAAGGCGTTCAAATAGGTCGATATTCACGTCCAAACCGGATTTGGACAAAATATCCGATGCATAGATGCCAGCAGGTCCAGCGCCGATGACGGCCACGTTGTAGGTGCTCACTCGTATCCTCTTCTCTGGCCACCAAGGAAGGCGACCCTAATCCTGTCCCAATCCTACAATTAGACGACCTGCAGGGCAGCTGAGAAGGTCAAGCGCGCGCCTCAAGAGGGGTGCGGCACAATCAGGCGACGCGATCCACCATCAGGTGGGCAAAAGAGATCAAAGCCTGCTTGGCTTCCCCATCGGGAAGGTCGGCAATGCATTCAAGAGAGCTATCGCACCACTGACGAGCAAGCTCCCGTGTCTGCGACACAACGTCATGCTCACGCAGGCGTTCAACCAGCGCAGCCAAAGCCTGGTCGGAGGAAAGATCCCCACCCAGCATGGACAAAATCTTCTGCCCCTCGGGGTCCAGATTGCCATTTGACTGCGCGCGGCGAAGAAGAAGCACGGGAAGAGTATCCACGCCTTCGCGAAGATCAGTTCCCGGGGTCTTCCCCGAAGCGCCGGCCTCGGGCCCCAAATCAATGACATCGTCGGCGATCTGGAAGGCAACTCCCAAACGCTCACCAAACTGAGTGAGAGCATCAATTGTCGCCTGATCCGCGCCCGCGTGCATCGCACCGAATGCCGCTGCAGATGCCACCAGAGAACCGGTCTTATCGGCCAGCACCTGGATGTAGAACTTCAGCGGGTCATCCCCCTCTTGGGGGCCGAAAGTTTCATTGAGCTGGCCCATGCACAGGCGCTCGAAAGTGATGGCGTGGTGGCGAACCGTTTCATCGCCCAAAGTGGCAATCATGGCCGAGGCACGTGCAAAGAGGATGTCTCCGGCAAGAATCGCGCGGTTATTGCCCCACAGGTGTTGAGCCGATGGAACGCCCCTGCGGGTGGGCGCAGAATCCATGACATCGTCATGGTAGAGCGAGGCCAAGTGCGTGAGCTCGATACCCGTTGCTGCCGTGAGGACTTCGTTGCTCAACGCACGCTCGGGATCACCAAACTGCGCGGCAACCAAGGTCAGCAGGGGGCGCATACGCTTGCCACCGGCCTGGGCCAAGTGAGACGTCAATTCTGTAACCAGGTCCCGAGAGTGGGACACGGCCTGGCGCAAACGGTCCTCAACGGCCTCGAGGCCCGGAAGAATTCGGGCCTCGAGATCAGGAACGTGTAAGTCGATTACGGCGCTCACGGGAGAAGCACAACCACCTGATTGAGTAGAGACAGAACCGGACTCGGGAAGAGTCCCAGTGCAATCGTACCCGCAGCACACACGGTAATGGCAACACCTGTGAAACCTTCGGAGCGAACAACCGCAACGTCTTCACGCGGCTCCGAGAAGAACATCACGCGAACCAGACGGAAGTAGTAGAAGGCGGTGACCGCCGAGCATGCCAGCGCAAGGGCGACAAGCCAGGCATTTCCAGCTGCGAAAGCATCCGAGAAAACGACGAACTTCGCGATGAAACCGCCGGTGAAGGGGATGCCCGCGAAAGATAGCAGGAAGATCAGCATTGCCGAGGCTAGGGCCGGGTTGGTCTTTCCAAGTCCCGCCCAGCGACGCAGGTCCGTTACTTCCCCGCCGATGGTGTCCTGATCGTCGCGCGAACGCACCAGGGTAATAACCCCGAAAGCACCGATGGTTGCAACCGCATAGGCCAGAACGTAGAAGAGAACGTGTCCGGCGGAGTAGCGCAGCAGCGAGATCACACCCATGAGGATGAAGCCCGCGTGGGCGATCGAGGAGTAGGCAAGCATGCGCTTGACATCCATCTGGACGACACCGGCGAAGGTGCCCACCAGCATGGTCAAGATGATGACAACAACCATGATCGGGATGAGGCTCCACTGCAGGGGTGCTGCGACGACCTGGAAGAAGCGAAGCATTGCACCAAAGGCTGCGAGCTTAACCGCGGCGGCCATGAAGCCCGTCACGGGAGTCGGCGCGCCTGTGTAGACATCGGGAGTCCACGCGTGGAAGGGAGCAGCGCCGACCTTGAAAAGCAGACCGACCATGACCATGACCGTGCCCATGAGCAGAAGAATCTGCATTCCAGCGGTCTGAGCCGTGGGAGTCGCTGCATCGGAGATCAGCAGCGAGCCTGAATAACCGTAAAGGAAGGCGGAACCCATGAGCATAAAGCCAGAGGAGAAGGCGCCCAAGATGAAGTACTTCAGGGCAGCTTCCTGCGAGAGCTGACGGCGACGACGTGCCGTTGCGGCCAGGATGTACAGCGGCAAAGACATGACTTCCAGAGCCACGAAGAGCGCGATGTAGGAGTTCGCCGCGGGGAAGATCATCATGCCGCCGGTGGAGAAGAGCACCAGAGCAAACATTTCCGAACGCTGGTAGCCCTTTGAATCGGAACGCTCTTCATCAGAGGAACCGGGACGATCCGAAGGCTGGCCGGCGAAAGCACCGTCTCCGGCCTCGGAACGATCGGCAATTACCAGAACGGCGAAGAAGGCGATCAGGACCAAGATTCCTTGAGCTGCAACTGTCAAAGGATCTTCAATGTACTCCCCCAGGGACTGAGGGGATCCAAGAACGGCAGCCCAACGCATCACCAGAGCGACTGCGGAAGCGATCAGCGCGACGACGGCAATTCCGAAGACCGAGGCGCGGCGTGCACGCACCGGCACGAAGGACTCGGCCAGTACCGCAAGGATCCCGCCGCAAAGAACGCACAGAACCGGTGCAAGCGCGGCCCAGGAAATCTCGGGGACCGTAAAGTTAACGGCCGTTGCAACAGAATTCACTGTGCGCTCCCTTCACTCAGAGTTGCGGTCGCTGCGGTGAGGAGATGTGAACCCTCATCGGCGATGGGTGTCAGAGCAGAAACCAGAGGCGCCGCCCAAATACCCAGAACAAGCATTGCAATGACCAGCGGGGTCATAACGGTCTTTTCACGTCCGTTCAGATCAGCAATATGCTTCTTATCCTCTCGCGGAGGGCCGGTGAAGACTCGCTGGTAGGGCATGAGCATGTACAGCGCGGCCAGGACCACTCCCAGCACTGCAAAGAGTGCAAGAAGGGTCGAAACCTTCCACGTGCCCATCAGAACCAAGTACTCGGGGACGAAGCCCGAGAGGCCGGGAAGCGCAACCGAGGCCAAACCAGAGAAGAGCCACAGGCCAGCCAGGACGGGACTCACGCGCTGCATACCGCCGTATTGGCGCATGTCTTGGGTTCCGCCTCGCCTCGACAGCCAGCCGGACAGCAGGAACATCGCGGCAATTGAGACACCGTGGGCGACCATGTAGACCATGGCACCGGTCAGCGCGATCTGCGAGCCGATGAAAATGCCCAGAACCATGAAGCCAAAGTGCGAAACCGAGGTGTAGGAGACCAGGCGCATGATGTCGTTTTGGCCGATGGCAGCCAAACCGCCCCAGAGGATTGACAGGACAGCGAATCCGCAGATCCACCACTGCAGGCTTGCGGCTCCCAGCGGGAACAGACGCAGACACAGGGTGATCATGCCGAATGTACCGACCTTATCCAGGATGCCGACAAGCAGCACCGAAGTGCCCGGACGGGCATTTTCGGCGGTGTCAGGCAGCCAGGTGTGAAGGGGAACCATTGGCGCCTTGATCGCGAAGGCGATGAAGAAGGTTAGGAACAGGCCGATCTGGATTCCCACGGGAAGACCAACAGTTCCAGACGACAGAGTATCGATCATGAAGAGCGTGTCGCCACGGCGAGCAGCCAGGGCCCAAATAGCGACCAAGCCGCCGAGCATGACCAGACCGCCGGCCAGCGAGAAGAGCAAGAACTTCATTGCTGCACGCTGACGCGCCTTCTTTTCACCAACTCCGTAGCGACCAATCATCACGAAGAGCGGAACCAACATTCCTTCGAATGCCAGGTAGAAGAGCAGGACATCCGAAGCGGCGAAGATCAGCACCATGAAGGATTCCAAGAACAGAACCCAACCGAGGTAAGCACCGGTACGAGAGGGGTCCTCGTCCTCATTCCATCCGGCCACGACGACCAAGGGAACCAAGGCGACGGCCAGAAAGACCATCACCAAGCCAAGAGCATTCACGGCCAGCGCCCAACTCAGGCCAATCTGAGGAATCCAGGAATAGGCCTCGGAAAGCTGGTAGGTGGAGGAATGCGACCAGTCGAACGCAACCGCAGCAACGATGGCCACGACCAGCTCACACAGCGAGAGAATGAGCGCGAAGGCACGCCCTGCTTGCCGCAGGGATGGAATCGCCAGAAGAAGCACAGCACCCAGTGCGGGAAGTGCAACAAGAATCGACAGCCACGGTAGTGGCGCGCTGAGCATTTGAGACATCTGCATAGATCCTTACTTCCTCACAGCGAAAATGCCAGGACAGCGGCAAGGGCACACACGACCCCGCCAAGAATGTAAGAGGCGTAGGTACGCACGCGACCGGACTGAGTGAAACCAACCGCTCGGCCGGTACCGGTGGATGCCGCTTCGACCAAGTGGACAACGCCGTCGATCGCCTTGTCATCACCAAGGGTCGCGGTCTTCACTAGCGCGATACCCGGAGTCATGAAGAGCGCTTCATTAACGGTGTCTTGGTACAGGTCAACGCGAGCAGCACGCGTGAGCGCATTGCCTGCCGGGATGGCGGTGGGAACCTCGCGGCGACCGTACATAACCCAGGCAATTGCCGCGCCGGCAAGAACCAAAAGCAAAGTGACAACCTGGATGGCAATCTCAGGAGCAACCGGGTGAGCGTGCTCAGCAACACCAAGCGAAGGCTCAAGCCACGTCGTGAAGACGTCACCAATTGATAGGAGGCCACCGACCACAGCTGCGCAGACCGCCAAGATCACCATCGGGATGGTCATCAGCGGACCCGACTCATGCGGGTGGACACCATTACCTTCGGCTTCGGTGGTCCAACGAGCAGTGCCGTGGAAGGTCATGAAGAACAGTCGCGACATGTAGAAGGCGGTAATACCAGCGCCAACCATGGTGACGATACCGAAGACCCAACCTGCCCAGACAGCCTCGTGACCGGCGAAGGTGGTCGCACCGAATGCTGCTTCGATGATCTTGTCCTTGGAGAAGAATCCCGAGAAGGGAGGAATACCAAGGATTGCCAACCAGCCACAGGCGAAGGTCAGCCAGGTGACCTTCATGGCGGTGCGCAGAGCACCGAAGCGACGCATATTGACCTGGTCATTCATTCCGTGCATGACGGAACCCGCACCAAGGAACATGAGTGCCTTGAAGAAACCGTGAGTGAAGAGGTGGAAAATCGCGAAGACCCAACCGATGGGGCCAAGGCCCGCACCCAGCATCATGTAGCCGATCTGGCTCATGGTCGAGGCCGCAAGAACCTTCTTCATATCGTCCTTGGCACAACCAACAATCGCGCCAAAGAGCAGCGTGATTGCACCGACGATGACAACCGCGGTAGCCGCGATCGGCGATGCCTGGAAGATCGCACCCGAACGAACAATCAGGTAAACACCGGCGGTGACCATCGTCGCCGCGTGGATCAGCGCGGACACCGGGGTCGGACCGGCCATTGCGTCACCCAACCAAGCCTGCAGGGGGAACTGCGCCGACTTACCGCACGCACCCACCAGAAGGAAGAAACCGATGATGGTTGCTTGAACTGGAGAAACCGTTGCGGCCGCTGCGTTCACTTCCTCGATGTTGACGGTCGAGAAGTTAGCGACCATCGCCATCATTGCAATGAGCAGGCCCATATCACCGACGCGGTTCATCACGAATGCCTTCTTCGCGGCAACCGCATTGGCGGGAACGTAGTTCCAGAAACCGATGAGCAGGTACGAGGCCAAGCCCACGCCTTCCCATCCGACGAAGAGACCCGCGTAGGAGTCTGCAAGCACCAGGATGAGCATGGCGGCGATGAAGAGGTTGAGGTAGGAGAAGAAACGGCGACGCGCATCGTCATGAGCCATGTAAGCGATGGCGTAGACGTGGATAAGCGAACCGACGAAGGTGACCAGCATGACGAAGGTCATCGACAGAGGATCGATCATCAAACCGAAGTTCACCGAGAACTCGCCAGCAGGAATCCACGAGAAAATCGGGAGTTCAAATCGGCGCGTATCGGGGGCTGCGGAGAGCATTGCGATAATGACGCCGAGCCCAACAGCGAAGGATGCCCACGATGCCAGAGTTGCCAGGAGATGGCCCCAGCGATCGGAGCGGCGTCCGCATACAAGGAGAAGCGCACTGGAAACGGCGGGGATCGCAATCATGAGCCATGCCAGGGAAATGATTCCCGTGGGCTGGCCGGTAGCTGCGACCTGTGCCGCGGTGCTGAAAAGTGTCAATGTCATTCCGGCTTACTCCTCAGTTCTTCAGCAGATCGAGGTCGTCAACGTTTGTAGTGACGCGTGACTTAAAGATGGACACGACGATTGCCAGGCCGACAACAACTTCCGCGGCAGCAACGACCATGACGAAGAAGGCCATGATTTCGCCGCTAACATTTCCGTGGATTCGTGCGAAGGTCACGAAGGCAAGGTTGGCGGAGTTGAGCATGAGCTCGACTCCCATGAGGGAGATCACCGCACTGCGACGGACCAGAACGATGGCTGCTCCGATCGCGAAGAGGATCCCCGAGAGCACCAAGTAGGCTGCAAGGCTCATTCTTCTTCCTTCCCTTCATCAGCGGTCTGGGGAGCCTGCGGCTGCTTCAGACCAGTGGGAGCTGCGGCACCCGGCATACCCCATGCCTGAGAACGCTCGTGAGTGCTGGGGTGAGCCGGATCGAAGATCGTGTGGTCGAGGGAGCCGCCCTTGGCCAATGCCAGCGACTGCGCAACCTCAGGCTCAACCTGACCAACAACGCGATCCAAGCCACGCACACGCAGAACCCTGGGAACCGAGTCTTCGACAGGTTCGTGGGTTTCACCCGAAAGTGCGGGAACATCAACCGCGTTGGAGTGGGCGTACACACCGGGGGCCGGGAGCTGTCCAATTCGACGTCCCGAGGCCTTGAAGGCGCGCATCTTCGCTTCTGCGGTCGTGCGCTGCGTGAGTACCGGACCGAGCTGATCGGAGTGGGTGAGAAGCATCGCGCCGATTGCTGCGGTGATCAGCAGAATTCCCGCGAGTTCCATTGAGAACCAGTAGCGCGAGAACAGCGTTGCCGCCAAGTCGGTGATCGGTGCGTTCGAGTAGGGATCGTCGCTGAGCGAGGCCGAGCTTCCCGCGGTGCGCGAGCGAGCAATTGCGCCGATGAGGATCACGCCCAGACCGAGGGCCATCAGCACCGTGGTCACGATGCGTCCACGCGATTGACGTGCGTAGTTATCAGAGGCACTCAAGCCGATCATCATGATGACGAAGAGGAAGAGGACCATGATTGCGCCGGTGTAGACGACAACTTGGACCGTGCCCAAGAATGCTGCCCCGTGCATGAGGTACAAGATCGCAAGGCCGAGCATTACTCCGACCATGCAGATCGCACAGTAAACGGCCTTCTTGAAGAAGAGGACGCCCAGGGCGCATGCGACCATGAAGACCGCCACGCAGCCAAAGAGGATCGCCTCCCCCGTTGATGCCATTTCAGGCCAATTCATTAAGGTCATGCCTGACGCGCCTCCTCATTGACGGGACGGGCAGTTGCAAGGGAGGGATCATCTGGACGATGCTCGCGTACCCAATCAATCTGAGTTTGTGTGGGGCCCTGTACCGCGCCACGGTAGTAGTCACCATCGCTAAAGCCTTCCACCTGCGGGTGAGGAGGCTGAAGCATTCCCTCTGAGAGCGGAACCAGAAGTTGGTCCTTCTCATAGATATCATCAGCGCGGCGATACTCAGCCAACTCGAATTCGTGTCCCATGGTCAGGGCGCGAGTCGGACAGGCCTCGATGCAGAATCCGCAGAAAATGCAGCGCAGGTAGTTGATCTGGTAGACGCGACCGTAGCGTTCACCGGGGCTGTACTGTTCCTCGGGAGTATTCGATGCGGCCTCGACGTAGATGGCGTCCGCGGGGCATGCCCACGCACAAAGTTCACAACCCACGCACTTTTCCAAGCCATCCGCGTAGCGGTTGAGCTGGTGGCGTCCGTGGAAACGAGGCTCGACGAAGGGGCCCTCGAAGGGGTACTGCTCGGTCACGGTCGGGCGGAAGAAGGAGGACAGTGTCACTCCATAGCCCGCGAAGGGAGCGAAGAACTGACCGATCGGCCCCTTCGGATCCTGCTCGTAACGCAGATTCTGGCTGTCGTTCTGATCAGTCATTCGTCTCCTCCAATGCGGCAGCAGTGACCACGCGGTTTGCGCGCGGCGAGGGAGGTAGCTGTTGTCCCGGAAGCGGGGGCACCGGGAAGCCATCCGCCATGGGATCAAAGTTCGCCAAGCGTTCTTGCTTCTCAGCTTGCGCAAGGGCTTCCTTACGAGCATCACGCGAATCAGCGAACCACATGACGATCAATGCAATAACGAAGATTCCAGCAACGCCACCGATCAGCTGCGGCAGGGTCAAAGACACCCACTGGGTGATTGCCCGAATAATGGCAACCATGACCAGCCAGGCCAGCGAGATCGGGATCAGTCGCTTCCAGCCCAGCTGCATGAACTGGTCGTAACGGAAACGCAACAGGGTGCTTCGTGTCCAAATCATGAGGAGCATGAAGAACCACATCTTGAGGAAGAACCACAGGATTCCGAACCATCCGCCATTGAGGAACTCAATGTGCGAGAGGGGCCAGGGGGCGTGCCAGCCGCCGAAGAACATGGTCGTTGCCACCGCTGAAACGTTGAACATGTTGACGTATTCAGACAGGTAGAACCAACCGAATTTCATTGAGGAGTACTCGGTCATGTGACCGGCGACCAACTCGCCTTCGGCCTCGGGAAGGTCGAAGGGAAGACGGTTGACTTCACCGACCATGGAGATCAGGTAGATCACGAAGGCCGGTGCCAAGGGCAGGAACCACCAGGTCTGCGCCTGCGAGGCCACGATCTGCGAGGTCGACATCGAGCCGGCCATCAAGAACACTGCAACCAGCGACATTCCCATGGAAAGTTCGTAGGAGATCACCTGTGCCGAGGAACGAACCGCGCCGTAGAGCGGAAGCGTCGAGGAGGCGGACCAACCACCCAGCACAATGCCGTACAGTCCCAGCGAAGAAATTGCCAGAACATACAGGGCCGCGACCGGCATATCCGCCAGCTGCAACGGTGTGGAGTGCCCGAAGATCGAAACATTCGGTCCCATCGGGATCACGGCGAAAATCGAGAATGCTGCAAATGCCGAGATCGAGGGCGCAAGCAGATAAATGAACTTATCGGCCTTACGCGTCCACATGTCTTCCTTGAAGAGCAGCTTCACGGCGTCGGCGATTGCTTGGAACAGGCCGAAGGGACCGGCAACATTCGGGCCGGGCCTGGTCTGCATGCGTCCGATTGTTCGACGTTCAACCCACAGGGCAAGCAGAACGTTGAGAATCAGGAAAACGATGATGAAAACGGCCTTGAGGACTGTCAACCAGCAGGTTTCCTGCGTAAAGTCCGCAGCGGTGTACGTGGGAACATCCAGGGGGATCAGGTTCATCGGGCCACCTCCCCCTTTGCGCTCAAGGTGACAGAAGAACCGAAGTTCCCCAATGATTCGTGGACGATAGATCCCTGGGAGCACTCGGGCACCCAGACAACCCCGTCGGGAAGATCAGCAAATTGCAGGGGAAGCGTGATGCTTCCGCGCTGGGTACTGAGCGTGACTTCCTCGCCCTCGTCAATGCCGAGGCCCGCGACAGTTGCGCGCGAGGCGAAGACGACTGGACGTCGTGCGCTTCCCGCCAGCATGCTTGCGCCGTCTTGCAGACGACCTGCGTCGAGCATCGGCTTGTGGGTGGCAAGAAGTGCCTCGCCCTGGCCGACCTCAACCAATTCCGAGGCCTTCGCCGGAACGAATTCTTCACGCTGACCGTTCCACTGCATGAGCGGATTCACTTGGTCGTACAGACCCACGAGGTCGTGCAGACCAAGATCCACACCGAACTCGCTGGCAAGCGCGTCGAAGACCAATCGATCGGTCTGCGAGCGCGAGGCAATTGCCTGGCCGAAGGGGCGCAAACGACCTTCCCAGTTGATGAAGGTTCCGTTCTTTTCCAGCGGAGGTGCGACCGGCAAGACCACATCTGCGCGATCGGTCACCTCACTGCGACGAACCTCGAGGCTCACCAAGAAATCAACCTGATCAAGCGCCTTTCGCGCGGCAGCCGGATCATCAAAGTCACGAAGATCAACGCCACCGACAACAAGCGCCTTAAGGCGACCATCAGCTGCGGCTTCCAGCATCTGCGTGGCATCAAGACCGCGCTGAGCGGGAATCTCTCCCCATGCCAAAGACTCGCGAGCCTCTTGAGAGGCCAGCGGACGACCGAAAGGCAGAAGACCGGGAAGAAGGCCGGCTTCCACTCCACCGCGCTCACCGGCGCGGCGAGGGACCCACTGAATACGGCAGTGAGTGCGCTCTGCCAATCGAACGACTTCACTGAGCAGACCCGGAGTACGGCTTGCACGCTCGCCAACCAGGATCACTCCCCCGTCAAGACGCGAGGCGAGATCGGCGAACTCACCACCTTCACGGATCTCAGCGGCAACCTCGACCTCGGTGCCGGGAGCGCAACGCAGCAGCTCTCCAGAAAGCTTGGCGAGGCCTCGGGAAGTCATGGGAGCCAAGGAAGCAACGCGGAGCTTGCCCTTGCGAGTGGCCTTGCGCATCCGCAAGAAGATCGCACCACACTCATCCTCGGGCTCGAGCCCAACCAGGAGAACCTGGCCGGCGCTCTCAAGCTGCGAGTAAGTGACGCCCAATCCGCTGCCTGCGACGTGGGCAGCAAGGAATGAGCGCTCTTCTTCGCTGTGGCTGCGAGAACGCATATCGATGGAATCGGATCCAACAACGGAACGCGCGAACTTCGACCATGCCCACGCATCTTCAAAGCTCAGGCGGCCACCGGGAAGGAATCCAACCTGATCACCGGAAAGGCCGGCAAGCGCGCGATGGACGCGATCCAAGGCATCCGACCACGAGGTCGGGACAAGCTGGCCGTTCTCGCGAACGAAAGGAGTGTTGAGGCGCTGAACACCGGACCACTTAAATGCAAAGCGATCCTTGTCAGTGATCCACTCTTCGTTGACCTCGGGGTCATTTCCAGCCAGACGGCGCAGAACCTCACCGCGGCGAATATCCACGCGGATCGCACTACCGGAAGCATCGTGCTCGGTTACCGAAGCGGTAGATACCAAGTCGAAGGGGCGTGCGCGGAAGCGGTAATCATTCGAGGTCAGAGCACCAACCGGGCAGATCTGAATGATGTTGCCCGAGAAGTACGAGGCGAATGCGCGTCCCGAAACATCACGATCGTTGGGGGCAAGATCGCCTTCATTGAGGGAGCCGATAATACCTTCTTGACCGTAAGGTCCGGAAATACCCGCCTTGACGTTGTCCTTTGCCTGCGGGTTGAAGTAATCCAAGACCGCGGTATCAAAGGAGCCAACCTGCTCACCCATGAAGTGATGATGCTCGGTCGGCGCGGTGCCACCGCCTCGTCCCTGAAGATCAAGGAAGGGGTCGCCCGCAATTTCCTTACCGAAGCGCACGCAGCGCTGGCACAGGATGCAACGCTCGCGGTCCAGCAGAATCTGCGAGGTGAGCTTCAAGGGCTTGCGATAAGTGCGCTTTGCATCGATGAAGCGCGAGCTCTCGCGGCCTTCGCTCATTGCCTGGTTCTGCAGGGGGCATTCGCCGCCCTTGTCGCAGATTGGGCAATCAAGCGGGTGGTTGATCAGCAGGAATTCCATCACGCCTTCCTGGGCGCGACGGGCAACCTCGGAGGTGTGCTGAGTCTTGACCACCATGCCTGGGGTGACCGTCTGAGCACATGAAGGCTGAGGCTTGGGCATGAATCGCAGCTCGCCGGTGTTGCGATCGGGCATTCCAACCTCAACAAGACACTGACGGCATGCGGCGACGGGCTCAAGCAGCGGGTGATCACAGAAACGCGGGATACGAATTCCGGCCTGTTCGGCCGCACGGATCACCAGGGTGCCTGCGGGAACGTCCAATTCGACGTCGTCGATTGTGACCTTCACTAGGTTCTCGCTCATCGAACTCCTCCCTTGGCAAAGTTGCTCGAGGCCTCGTAGGGGAACAATTCGCGCGCGGGCGTGGTCAGCCCGGCCTCGAATTCTTCGCGGAACTTCTTAATTCCCGACATGATCGGGGTTGCTGCCGCATCGCCCAGCGCACAGAAGCTTCGGCCAAAAATGTTATGTGCGATCTCGTCCAGAAGATCGATATCGCCTTCCTGGCCCTTACCTGCTTCCAGGCGGAGCATGATCTGCTTGAGCCAGTAGGTTCCTTCACGACAGGGCGTGCACTTGCCGCAGGATTCGTGCTGGTAGAACTCGATCCAGCGGGTAATGACGCGAACCACGGAGGTCGTCTCATCGAAGACCTGCAATGCACGGGTACCCAACATAGAACCGGCGGCGCCAACGGATTCATAATCCAGAGGCGTGTCCAGTTCGGCTTCGGTGAAGATCGGGGTCGAAGAGCCACCGGGAGTCCAGAACTTCAGTTGGTGTCCTTCACGGATACCACCGGCAAGCTCAATGAGCTCACGCATGGTGATTCCGAAGGGAGCCTCGAATTGGCCCGGGTTCTTCACGTGACCTGAGATTGAGAACAGGCCGTGTCCCTTGGACTTTTCCGTTCCCATCGAGGAGTACCACTGTGCGGAGTGCTGGAAGATTCCGGTCACCTGGCTGATCGACTCGACGTTATTAATAACAGTCGGACGCGCATACAAACCTGCGACAGCGGGGAATGGAGGCTTCAGACGCGGGTGGCCTCGGTAGCCTTCCAGAGAATCCAGAAGAGCAGTTTCTTCACCACAGATGTAGGCACCTGCGCCCGCGTGAGCGGTGATGCGAAGATCACCCAGCAGGCCGGCCTCTGTTGCTTCCTTAACTGCAGCCATCAGGCGGCGGTAGACGTGAACAACTTCGCCGCGAAGGTAGACAAATGCGTGGTGGCAATTGATGGCACGCGAGGTGATCGCAATACCTTCAATCAGCACATGGGGATTTGCCATAATCGTCGGGATATCCTTACAGGTTCCCGGTTCCGATTCATCGGCATTAACCACGAGATAACGGGGCAAACCGTCATCGGGCGGAAGGAAGGACCACTTCAGGCCCGTGGGGAATCCAGCACCACCACGGCCTCGCAAGCCAGAAGCCTTAACGGTCTCAACAATCTCGGCGGGCTCCATGGTGTTGGCCTTCTTCAGGCCTTCGTAACCGCCACGCGCCAGGTAGGACTCCAAAGTCCACGAGCGATCGCTCCCCCATCCGCGGGTCAGAATCGGGGTCAGGGCCACAGTTGTTTCACTCACCGTCCTTCTCCTTTCCTTCTTCCGCGGGAACGTCAGCCGGAGCGCTCCAGCCGCGTTCTTCGGCGATCCTCAGTCCCAGCGTCGAGGCCTCGCCAGCGCTGGGTCCTTCGTTCTCGTGTCCATCGAGGAAGCCGGCAAGGACGTGCTCGGTTTCCTTGAAGGTCGGCAGCACAGCACTTCCGCGGGTGGGGTGCAAGGGCTTACCGGCCTCGATGTCATCAATGAGGGCGCATGCGGATTCGGGGGTCTGGTTGTCGAAGAACTCCCAGTTCACCATGACAACGGGAGCGTAATCGCAGGCCGCGTTGCATTCGAGGCGCTCAAGGGTGATGGTTCCGGCCTCGTTGGTTTCGTCGGTTCCGACACCAACCTTTTCGCTGACGGCCTCCCAGATTTCATCGCCACCCATGACGGCGCATAGAGCATTGGTGCACACACCCACGAGGTATTCACCCGTGGGGTGACGCTTGTACTGGGTATAGAAGGTCGCAACTGCAGAAACTTCTGCGCGAGTGATACCCAGAAGTTCAGCGCACAGTGCGATTCCGTTTGCACTCACATAGCCGTCTTCAGACTGGACTAGGTGAAGCATGGGAAGCAGTGCGGAACGAGCGTGGCCCTGGGGGTAGCGCGCGATGATTTCGCGTGCCTCACCTGCAAGGCGCTCATAGGTTTCCACGGGATAGCTCATCGATCAACGCCTCCCAGAACGGGGTCGATAGTGGCCAGTGAGACAACGACATCAGCCAGCTGGCCGCCTTCCGTCATCATGGCCAGAGACTGCAGATTTGCGAATGAAGGGTCGCGGAAGTGCGCGCGGAAGGGACGAGTTCCACCGTCAGAAACCAGGTGGACACCCAAAACGCCCTTTGCGTGCTCAACGGTCTGGTAGACCTGGCCGGCGGGGACCCTAAATCCTTCGGTGACCAGCTTGAAGTGGTGGATCAGGGATTCCATTGAAGTTCCCATGACCTTCGCAATGTGTTCGGCGGAGTTACCCTGGCCGTCCGTTGCAACTGAAAGCTGTGCGGGCCACTTGATATGCGGGTCGGCAACCATGACGGGCTGGCCTTCAGTTGCCTCCAAGCGGCGAAGGACCTGCTCGACGATACGCAGCGACTGGTAGCACTCATCGAAACGCACGCGAACACGGTTGTAGGCGTCGTTCGAGTCATAGGTGGGAACGTCGAATTCGAAATTCTCGTAACCGCAGTAAGGCTGATCCTTACGAAGGTCTTGGGGCAAGCCTGCTGCTCGCAGGGACGGACCGGTCAAGCCCAGGGCCATCATTGCTGACAGCGGCATGTAACCAACACCAATGAAGCGCTGTTTAAAGATCGGGTTTGCCAGAACCAGGTCCTGGAGCTCACCGATATCGTTTCGCACCTTCGGGAGCTTTTCGCGGATGTAAGGGACCATGCCGCTGGGAAGGTCCTGAACTACACCGCCGGGGCGGATGTATGCGTGGTTCATACGCAGACCGGTAATGCGCTCGAAGATTCGCAGAATCTCTTCACGCCCCCTGAAGGCAATGGTCATCATGGTCGTCGCGCCAAGCTCGTTACCGCCGGTACCGATTGCAACGATGTGCGAGGCGATGCGGTTGAGTTCCATCATCAGGATACGAATGAGGTTTGCGCGTTCCGGCACATCATTCGTAATGCCTAGGAGCTTCTCAACGGCCAGGCAGTAACCCACTTCTTGGAAGAAGGGAGCCACGTAGTCCATACGAGTGCACAGCGTGACACCCTGAGTCCACGTGCGGTATTCCATGGTCTTTTCGATACCGGTGTGAAGGTAGCCCGTGTCAACGCGAGTTTCGCGAACGGTTTCGCCATCCAGCTCAAGGATCAGGCGAAGAACGCCGTGGGTTGAGGGGTGAACAGGACCCATGTTGAGTACGACGCGCTCATGATTGATGCGCTCGATCTCAGCGATAACGTCGTTCCAGTCTCCGCCCTGGGCAAGAACCTCGGGAACTTCGTCAATGTCCAGGCCTGCACTTGAGGCTGCAGCGTGAAGTGAAGGAGTAGTCATTAGTTGTACGACCTCCGAGTGTCGGCAGGGGCGTTGACTGCACCCTTGAATTCCACGGGAATACCACCCAGGGGGTAGTCCTTACGCTGCGGGTGACCTACCCAGTCATCAGGCATAGCGGTTCGTGTCAGCGAGGGATGCCCATCAAAAACAATTCCCATGAGGTCCCATGTTTCGCGTTCCTGCCAGTCGTTCGCCGGGTAAATATCGACGATCGAGGGAATGTGCGGATCCGAATCCGGGCAGGTCACTTCCAGACGGATCATGCGATTGTGCGTGATCGACATGAAGGGGTAGATCGCGTGGAGTTCACGGCCTTGATCTTCGGGGTAGTTCACGCCGTTAGTTCCCAGGCACATCTCAAAACGCAGATCCTGATCATCACGCAGGTAGCGCGCGACGCGGCGGATGTGCTCACGCGGGATGAAGATGCTGAGTTCGCCGTGTTCAACGACAACCTTCTCAATGACATCCGCAACTGCCAGTCCATCGGCGGCAATCAATTCCTCGAGGATGTCAACGATCTGATCGAAGTACGAACCATAGGGGCGCAGCGCTGCGGGCGCAGTGCGCGCAACAGTTACTTGCTGCGAGAAGCCCGTGGTATCACCTTGATCCGGAGCTCCGAACAGACCCTGACGGGTTTTGATGACCTCGGGCTGCTCGGCACCGAAACGATTAATTTCTTCGCTCATGCCAGCAATCCCTTCAAATCGTGAGTCGGGGTCGCAGCAAGTGCTGCTGCTTCAGCCTTGCGAGCAATTTCGCGACGGTGTGCGCCCAGCGGTTCACTTCCGATCTGCTCACGCAGTGTAAGGATTGCGTGAATCAAGGCCTCGGGACGAGGAGGGCAGCCGGGAAGGTACACATCGACGGGAACAATGTGGTCGCATCCCTGGACGACGGCGTAGTTGTTGAACATACCGCCCGAAGATGCGCAGGCACCCATGGAGATGACCCACTTGGGGTCGGCCATTGAGTCATAGACGCGGCGCACGATGGGAGCCATCTTGTGGGAAACACGTCCGGAGACAATCATGAGGTCGGAGTGACGCGGCGATGCGCGGAAGACTTCCAAACCGAAACGCGACATGTCGAAACGGGGAGTTCCGGCTGCCATCATTTCAATTGCGCAGCACGCCAAGCCCATGGTGACTGGCCACTGGCTGTGCTTTCGAGCAAGACCGAGGATCTTCTCCATGCTTGCCAGGGCGATGCCTGCAGGCAGGCTTTCTTCAATTCCCATTGTTTTCCTCTTACCTCAGTAGTCCAGTCCGCCGCGGCGCCATTCGTAGATATAGGGGACGGTGATCACCGCGATGAAGGTCAGCATGGCAATCAATCCGAAAAGTCCCAGCTGGTTGAAGCTCACGGCCCACGGGTACATGAACACGACTTCAATATCGAAGACAATGAAGGTCATGGCTACCAGGTAGTAGCGCACAGGAAAGCGTCCACGCTCCAGATGCTGCTCCGTGGGGTCGATTCCGCATTCATAGTTATCGGCCTTCGTGCGATTTTTGCGCGTTGGTCCCAGAATTGCGGATGCGCCCAGCCCGCCCAGCGCCAAGACCATGGCGGCTGCAGCCATGATCAGCAGCGGAACATAGGGATTTGTCATCGTTCCTCCCACATCGGGTGTACCTTCGTAGCCATCATGCTGATGGCACCATCTTGGATAGGGTCGTAATCAGTCGGTCGTCGAAGTCGCCGCCTTGGCGTTCGAAGCCATCCGACAGAAGTTTGTGAACCAGGGTCATCAGGCGCGGGATGGGCAGACCGTAGGTCGTGCACAGGCGCATGATTCGCGGATTTTCAATGAGACGAACAAAGATGCGTCCCAACTGGTAGTAGCCGCCGTATTCGTCGCGGATCCGTTGGGGATAGGCGCTCATCGCTCGGTCAACGCCAGCGCGGTGTGTGCGGGCAAGAGCCTGAGCCATGGCCTCGGCCGCGTAGCGTCCAGCCTTCATCGCGGGTGCGATTCCTTCTCCGTTAAAAGGAGAAACCATTCCGCCGGCATCGCCGACAATGACGAATCCATTGGTGTAGTGGGGTTGACGGTTAAGGCTCATCGGCAAAGCTGCACTGCGGAGCTCACCGATTTGATTCTCTGGGGTAAATCCCCAATCCTCGGGAAGGTTGGCCATCCACTGTTCGAAAACCTGACGATAGGGCAGGTTTGTCGCACTTGCCGTCGAGGCCACAGAGCCCAGTCCGACATTGACGACGCTATCCCCCATGGGGAAGATCCAGCCGTATCCAGGAAGCAGATCCGAGTGCCCGGGTTCGCCCGCCCAGAGTTCCAGGTGCGATTCCATCCATTCTTCGTTGCCACGAGGGGAACGGAAGTAGGTGCGCGCCGCAACGCCCATGGGACGCTTGGGATTCTTTTCAATTCCGAGGCGGGTGGAAACTTTTGCGGAGACGCCACCGGCATCCACAACCAGCTTGGCGTGAATCGTCACGTCTTGGGCATTCTTGCCACGGCCTCGGCGCGCGCGAACACCGCAGACTCGATGTGTGGAGTCTTGGAGTGCCTCGGTTACGGTGAGTTCTTCTTCGAGGCGAGCTCCCGCACTCTGTGCACGCTGAACCAGTGCGTGGTCAAGGTCCATACGCGCGCGAGTCATTCCGTATCCCGGAAGTGAAGCCTGATCTGGCCACTCCATATGAATGGTGTGACCACCGCCAATGACAGTCAGACCGCGGTTTCGTGCCCAACCAGAAGTATCAACACCCATGAGGATGAGCTCTTGAACGGCGGCGGGAGTCAGACCATCACCGCAGATCTTGTCGCGCGGGAAACGTGCCTTATCGACAAGAAGGACGTCAATACCAAGGGTCGCCAAATGATAGGCGGTAGATGCACCACCTGGGCCAGCGCCGACAATAACGACATCAGCGTTCATGTCTTGGGCCTGTTGGCTCACCATGCCTCCTTCACGCTCCACGCAACGATGAACCCACATCAGGGTCCATTTCAGACCATAGTCACCGGTATACGAAGCCGCGAAAGCACGCCAAAAAGTCCGTGAGAGCAACACTTTAGGGGCGTGAGCGAGCACACACCCGTATTCAATTTGCACATATGTTTGTTGCGTTAATCTGCGCGGAAATCCTTAGGAAACCGGGTAGCAGTGCTCCGGCTCCGTCAAACCGGGGCCGAAGTCAACCTCTCGACCGTCCAAAGACCAGACATTTCGCGAGATCTGTTGGATGTCCTCGTGGCGAGCAAGCCACTGGCTCAGCTCTGCCTGTTCCTGCTCCGTTAGCCATACCAAGGGATCGGAAGATGACTTAAAACCAGCGACCGCGGCAACATCCTGGAGCCACCCGATCTGCTGATCATTCAGCAGGTTCTTCATGTGACGGAAGAAGATGACATCGGGATCAACATCAATGAGCTCACGCAGCCACAGACGCGATACAGAACCCATAAAAGCATTGCGCGCTTCTGCGTCGGAACGATCATCAGTCGCGTAGTTCTTCCAAATGGGAGCGACATCGCAGCCCACTCGAATTCCGTCGTAGAGGCCGATCGCGGGGATGATCAGGGCACCAGAACCCAGAAGGTAGGTGTCCTCCCCTGCCGCCTCTCGCAAAATCTGTGAGCCCAAAATAAACGCGTCATCGGGGCTTGCTTCGCGATTAAAACGCACGCCTTCGATGGCCGCTGCGTTAATAAAGTCAGTCTTGATATAGCGGATTCCCGCGTCAAGCAGGTATCCGATGGTGTCGCGCAGATATTCCTGCGCCAGGGGATGCGTTGTATCCAGCGCATAGTAGGGACCACCCCAGTTGTATCCGGCGATAGCGAGCTTTCCATCCTCCGTATGAACGAAAGCTTCGGGGTGCGCCTGAAGGAAAGGTGTCCCTTCGCGGGCAATGAAGGGTGCAATCCACAAACCGGGAGTCACACCGAGATCGGAAATGTAGCGAGCACAGGCAGCAAGATCGTGTCCAAATTTCGCATTCGGACGCCAATCGCCCACGTTCAGCTGCCAACCATCATCGATCTGCAAGGCAGTGAAACCGAGTTTTGCAAGCCCGGGAAGCTGTCCGGCAAGAACATCCCAGGAAACGTTTTCGTAGTAGGAATACCAAGAACACCACACACGCGGTGCCTGACCGGGGCTACGACGCCGAGAGCGCAGCTGCTCAACATAGGCCTCGAAAATTTCCGCTTCACTGCCCCAGCTCACAAACCAGCGAGCCGGACGAATCTCATCGAAGCCAACAAAAACATCTTCATCAGCGCGCACCTTCGGGTGTCCACCCGCGAGCGCACCAATGAGGAAACCTGCGCCGCCCTCTTCTTCAACAACCGCGCCCATCCACGAACCGTGATGACGGACGGCATCATCTGCCCCAGGGTCATCGGCGGTTGTCCGACGTTCATCAGAGGGAACTCGCAGGGGTGCATCACTGAGCAAATTCCACCCAGAGGGCGACCAAGAATTGTGCCCACTGCGGTAGTACTGGCCACTTTCCATTCCGTGAAGCAGCGCGACACGGCTAGCGTCAATGATTGCGAAATTGTCACCCTGCTCGATGAGCTGAGCATCGGCTGACGCACTCAAAGTGGCGTTAGGAAGGGAAAGTACCAGACGTTGCATGATCGTTCTTTCATTGACGAGGCCGTGGGAAGCGGCGCAGAAGGAAAGGAAAGTTATGGGTTTGGGTGTGGAAAGCGGGTCCCGCTGACCTGCGATTGGGTAATCGACGGGGGCGGGACCCGCTCAGTGGCTTACTTGAGCAGGGCGTTTGCCTTCTCGTTGGCCGCGGTCATGGTCGCCTGAGGATCGGCGCCACCGGCGATCTCCTGGATAGCGTCCTGGATCAGAGCGTTGACCTCGTCACCGTGTGAGAAGACGGGAACCGAGAAGGTCTCCTTGTTCTCAACGACGGTGGTGAATGCCGAGTTGTCCTGGCCCTTTGCCTCGCGTGCCTTCAGGGACGCTTCGGTGCCCTTGATACTGGCGGGGAAGATGACGCCGGACTCGCCGACCTTGATCTGGCACTTGTCCGAAGCCATGTAGGCGATCCACTTGAATGCCTCATCGGGGTGCTTCGAGCCGCTCCACACGACATCGTGCAGGCCATTCATGGCGCTACGACGTCCAACGGGGCCGATCGGAAGAGGTGCGTAGGCGAACTTCTTCTGCGCATCTGCACCCAGGTAGGAAGAGACGGTGAAGGAACCGGCGATGGTCGATGCGGCAATACCTGCGTTCATCGTTGCGTCGGTACCCAGCGAAGACTGCTTATCGAACTTGGGGGCGTAGCCCTTCTCGATGAGCTGACGTTCCCAAGCGAGGGTGTCGACCAGGCTCTTATCGGCGAAGTTGAACTTGGTGGGGTTCACAGTCTTGTCGCCGTAGGTGAAGCCGTTGGAAGCGGCGAATTCGCCCCAACCGTTCTGGCCGATTGCACCGTCTGCCCACTCGGGGTAGTAGCCGTAACGCTTGACGTTGTTCTTATCGAAGGCAGGGTCAAGTCCGTTGTGGCCATTGGCGTCAACAGTGGTCTTTGCAACGAATTCCTGGAAGGTACCGCCATCGGTGGGGTTCCAGGTCAGCTTGGCCATGTCTTCCTTGGTATAGCCAGCTTCCTTTGCGACCTCGGTGTCGTAGAGCAGACCCATGGTGTCCCAGTCCTTGGGCAGGCCGTAACGCTTGCCCTCGAACTTCGACAGATCAGCAAGTCCGGGCTGGTAGATGGAATCATCGATTCCAGCTTCCTTTGCCTTGTCAGTGATATCCAGAATCTGCTTGGAATCAATGAACTGGAGAAGACGCGTGGAGTGATCGACAAAGGTGTCGGGCGCGTTCGATGCTGCCAGCTGAGTGGTCAGCGTATCCCAGTACTGACCCCATGCGGTCTGGGTGATCTTGACGGTGATGTTCGGGTTTTCTGCGTGGAAGTCGTCAGCGCACTTCTGGTACAGAGGAGCTTGACGGTCATCCCACAGCCAGTAGCTGACGGTCACACCGTCGCCCGATGCCGAGGAACTCGAGGTGCTCGAGGAGTTGGCGTTGCACGCGCCCAGGGACAGCGCCATTGCTGCGACAATCCCCGCTGAGACTACGGTACGAGTTTTCATGTGTGGTTCTTTCTCTTCAGGCACTTTCGTGCTATTTGATTCCAGAGAAGTTCAGGGACTCAACCAGCTTGCGTCCCATGAGAATCAGGAGGATCAGGACCGGGATGACGCTGAGCGTTGACCCTGCCATGAGTCCGGTCCAGTCGGGTGCCCTATTGGGCGATTGCTGCTGGAAAATTCCCAGAGCAACGGTGAGGAGCTGAGCGCCTTCGCGCCCGGTCAGCAGCGGCCAGAGGAAGTCTTTCCACATGCCGATGATCGTAATGAGGGTCATCGTCATGATTGGTCCTGCAGACATGGGGATGGTTACTTTGAAGAAACGGCGGACGGGTCCCAATCCGTCAAGCATTGCCGCTTCCTCCACTTCCCGAGGCAGGGAGAGGAAGAACTGCCGCAGGAAGAAGATTGAGAAGGGTGCCATGAAAAGTGCGGGAAGCATCATGCCCTGCATCGTGTTCAGCCAACCAAGCTGCTTAATCAACACGTAGTTCGGCAGAAGCGAGAAGATCCCGGGGATCATGAGCGCACCAATGACGCACGCAAAGAGCGCGTTTTTGAAGGGGAACTTCAAACGGGCAAAAGCGTAGGCCGCGCATGAAGCGAAGAAGGTCTGAATGATGGCAATACCGCCCGCGTAAATCAGCGAGTTCGTTGTTGCAATAGCGAAGTTAATCGTTGCTCCACTACCACCGGCTGCCATGGCCTCTTCAACAGAAACCAGTCCAAGAATTCGCTTGAAATTGATCATCGTCGGGTGTGATGGCCACAGCCTCGTCGATTCGGCAATGAGATCAGCCTGCGGCGTGATCGCCGTGCGGATCATCCAGTAGAAGGGGAAGACCGTCACAAGAACTGCGATCGCGATGATTGCCCAGGCGACGACTTTGGAAGGTTGGAATTTCTTGAGCATGATTGATCCCCTTAGGCCAGATCCGACGAGCCGGCGCGCATGAGGCGCAATTGGATTGCAGTGAAGATTGCCAGAACGACAACCAAGAGCATTGCGACGGCCGAGGCATAGCCCATCTTCAGGAAGGTGAAGCCCTGCTGGTAGATGTAGTAGTAAATGACGCGAACTGCGGGAATTGGGTGTCCGGCGTAACCGATCTGAACCGTATCGAAGATCTGGAAGGATCCAATCAGACCCATGACCAGGACCAGAACCAAAACGGGACGCAGAAGCGGAAGCGTAATTCCGAAGAACATTCGCGTCTCACCAGCACCATCTAGCGACGCACTTTCATAGAGTTCACCGGGGATCTGCAGCATGCCTGCGTAGAAAAGCAGTGCGGTGTATCCGGTGTAGGCCCAGATATTAATTCCGGCGACGATCGGCATTGCTGCGTTGGCGTTGTAGAAAGTCACGCCATCAACACCAACCATTGAAAGTAGGTGAGTAACAAAACCGATATTCGAATCGAGGAGCCATCCCCAGATCAGCGCGATGGCGACATTGGGAACAAGCCACGGCAAGAGCAAGAGTGAGCGAACCCAGGTTGCGCGAGCAAATCGCTGCATGAGTGCCGCAAGAAGCAATCCGAGGAAAGTCTGTCCCACGATGTTGTACAGCGCGTAAGCAATGGTGACTTTAAAGGCGTTCCAGACTTCCTTATCGGCAATTGCCTTGCTGTAGTTGTCCAGGCCCACCCAGTTGGCCTCACCGATCAGATTGAAGTCTGTGAAGGAATACCACAGGCCCCGAAGTGCGGGGTAGACGTAGAAGATGAAGAAACCGATGAAGGTCGGGATGAGGAAGATCGCAGCGGCCCGGCGATCATCGCGACGCTTGAGCGTACGAGTTCCAGCCGCATCTGCACTCGAGTGCAGATCCTGCTTCTTCTCTGCCAGCTGCGCTCCCTGTTGCGCACTGGTTTTCTGCGAATCGGAACCGGTCCCTGACCGGTCTTCCGCAAGTGTGGGGCTCTTCATTGAGTACACCTCCATTGCTGTGACAGGCACTAATTAAACACCTTGAACAAAGTTTGTCAAGACCATTGACAAAGCTGATCACGCTCTGCTTCACTACTTGTCACGAGCTCAATGTCAGAGCTCAATCGCCCGAAAGGACTCTCAACGATGAGAAAAACACCAGCTTTTCTTCTCTCAGGCGCACTCGCGACGGCACTGACGATTGCCGCCCTGCCGGCCACGGCCTCGGACTCAGGAAATGGGGAATGGACGCAACTCAAGAGCGCCCCAGCCCCCGTTTCCAACCCTCTCAAGGGTTTCTTCCCCTTCGCGCCCGACGATGGAAGCGAGTTGCCTGCCGCAGAAGGCGCGCTTCCCTACACGATGGAATGGACTTACTTCCCCGTCAATGACGTTGTCACCGCAAAGGGCGTCTACGACTGGAGCAAGGTCGACAAGATGCTCGATGCTATTGCCTCCCGCGGCCACCAAGCAGTGTTCCGTTTCTACCTGGACTACCCCACCAGGAAGTCCGGAGTTCCGCAGTATCTCATCGATGAAGGAATCAACACTTCTCGTACCTACACGGTCTTTGATAACAATCGCGTATCATTTTCGCCCGACTACAACGACCCCCGCATTCAGGAAATGATGCTTGACTTCGTCAAGGCACTGGGCGAAAAGTATGACGGCGATGCGCGCGTGGGTTATTTGACCGCCGGCCTCATCGGTTTCTGGGGTGAAGACCACACGTGGCCCATGAACGGCGAAGTAAGCGCCGACAACCCCAAGGGCGAAAACTGGATGCCCAGCGACGAATTCCGCGCCAAGCTGGTTGCTGCATGGGACAGCGCCTTCAACGACACTCACATTCTGTACCGCCTCCCCACCGAGGCAACGAAGGCCCACCACATGGGCTACCACGACGACTCTTTCGCCTACTCAACCCTTGACAATGTTGACTGGCACTTCATGGCACACATGAAGAATCAGGGCGAAGACAAGGCATGGCAGAACGTTCCGATCGGTGGCGAGGTCTACCCGCCATTGCAGACCTGCATCTTCTCTCAGCCTTTGAACTGCCCGGGTGCGGAAGCAGAAAAGGCACAGGGTCGTAATTTCGACATGGTGAAGTCCATCGAGGCCACTCACGCGACTTGGCTCATCAACCACAAGGCTTTCCTTGTCGGATACAAGGGCGCAGACCTGGAGCGAGCAAAGGAAGCAAATGCTCTCATGGGTTACACCCTGAGCGCTAAGAAGGCTCGGACGACCGTGAAGGATTCCTCCGTCACCGTCGAAGCAGAAATCGCTAACACCGGCCTCGCCCCCTTCTACGCGAATTGGCCCATTGAGGTCGCGCTGGTGAACAGCAAGGGCGAGAAGGTCGTTTCCAAGACCATCGAGTCCCCGCTTCCTTCCGTTGAGCCCGGATCGTCAACGACTGTCGAGGCCACGCTTGACCTGAGCAGTGGCGCTGGAGAACGCGCTGCCCAGGCAGCTACCGCCCCCACAAGCGGAGATCTCACTGCAGTCCTTCGGGTTGTCAATCCGCTCCCCAATGGCGTACCTGTGGCATTTGCAAACGAAGCAATGGGCACAACCCTTCCCGGCTACTTGAGCTTGGGAACGGTGTCTTTGGGCACCTCGCTTCCGGCTCAGCCCTCCACGCCGAAGGGCAATGACTCGAGCACGCCCGGCGGTTCCACTGAAGTCAAGGCAGCTAGCGCCTCTTCAGAAAAGCAGAGTGCAGAAGCCCCCAAGACGAAGCTGGCACGCACCGGCACCGTCGGTGGCGCTGTTCTTGCAATCGCAGCGGGCGCGCTTGGGCTTGGAGCCCTTCTGATTCGCCGCACGCGCGCCTGATAGGTGTCGCCACTGTCGAGTATTCAGAATTATTCGACTCGCCTATCAGCGTAGGCTCAGGATTTCCTTCCTGGGCCTACGCTGAATTGGTCTCATCCCAACGAAGAGAGAGCCATGACTCAGACCTACGGCCCCGACCGCATCAGGGAAATGAATTCCCTTGCGGTGCTCGCGCACCTGCGCGCTATTGAGGACACAACTTCCTCTCAAATTGCTGCCGCAACGGGCCTCTCACGCACTTCGGTCAATGCAACGATCACTGATCTTGAGCGTTTGGGATGGGTCCAATCCCTGCCACCGACGTCACCTCCGACCGGGCGCCCCGCAAAGCGCTACCGTTTCCGTTCAGAGTCGGGTTTCGTCTTGGGTGTCGATATTGGGGCAAACCGAATCGCAACTTCCTTGACCGATCTATGCGGTGAAGAAAAGTGCGCAGAAGAAACCGAATTGGCCCCTTCTTCAGCTGCTCCAAGGCGAATGGAAGCTGTTCAGCACACTATTTCCCACACCCTTGAGAAAAACTCCTCCTACCGTGACGATCTGGCACTGATTTCCGTAGCAGTCACCGGTCCCGTTGACGAGGCGGGAAGAATGCCTTTTGGCGGCCCTCTCCCTGGGTGGGAGAGCGTGCCAATGGTTCAAGAGCTTCAGGCGCGTTACAAACGCCCAGTTACCGTTGAGAATGACTGTAAGTGCGCTCTGGATGCAGAATCTCACCTCGGCCAGGCGCAAGATGTTTCTTCTGCCGTCTACATCATGGCGGGTGCACGAATTGGCGCGTCTTTCATGATCGACGGGAAGGTCTGTCGGGGCTCAGCCGGTGCGGCCGGAGAAATCGGTGCACTTCCCCACCTCAATTGGTACAAGACACCCGCTCACTTCTTCACGCACTCTCAGCTTCCTGCTGACCTCTCTCATCGCTCAGCAGCGCGGTGGGTGTGCGACCGGATGAGGGATGGCGACGCAGAAGCAACGCGGATTGTCAAAGAATTCGCACGAGACCTTGCCCTTGGAGCAGCGGCGTTGATTCTGACGATTGACCCAGAAGTTCTCATCCTTGGCGGCGGTATCTCAGCATCCGCAGACCTGTGGAAGGATGAATTTTCTTCACGCCTCGAAGAACTCACCATCCACATGCCCGAAATCCGCGTCTCTCAGCTGGGTGGACGCGGGGTGGTTCAAGGCGCTGTGTGCCGCGGAATCGACCAAATTACAGCCCACGCCTGCGGAGAGCAATTGCTCCCTGCATCGGAAGTTATTCAGATCGTCTCCTAAATAGATCGCGTCCTAAAAAGAGTGGGGGTGGCCGCAGCCACCCCCACTTTTCGCCTAAGTCTCAGGCTCCTCGATCCTGGTTATTCTCGAAGTACCTCGTCAATTCAGGACTGACACGCGGCACATCAAAGGGAACAGAGCCTTCACGCAGCGACTTGGTTGCCAGCACTCCCGCAGCAACGGCCTCGCGAGCCCCCAGCGGCGTCGTATCGGTCTGATCACCCTTGGCAACAAAGCGCAGGAACTCGTCCATCGTTGCAACATCGGCATCATCGTGTCCGCCAGCATCACCCTTAATGGGGATCTCAATATCGCCGGTGGGCTCCCATCCACTGCGGTGTTTCCATACGCGCACAACACCGCCTTCACCATCACCAAAGTTTTCCGCTCGACCTTCGGTTCCAATCACGGTGTAGTTACGCCAGTAATCGGGGGTGAAGTGACACTGTTCGTAGGAAATCAGAGTGCCAGAAGTCTGCTTCATCATGAGCATGGAGACGTCCTCGACATCGATCACGGGATTAAGACCCGTGAGGGACGCGGGCGGCCAGTTATCGAAAGAGAACCAGTCACTCATGACCGCGTCAGACTTCTGCCCGCTGCGATCACTGAGCTTTCCGTAGAGCATGAGGTCTCCCATGCCAACGACACGCTCGGGGACGGAATCAGACAGCCAGTTCATGACATCAATGTCGTGCGCAGCTTTCTGAAGCAGCAGCCCAGTCGTTCGACTGCGATCTGCATGCCAATCCTTGAAGTAATAGTCACCGCCATTGCCCACAAAGTGACGGCACCAAATTGCTCGGACCTCACCAATCAGACCATCTTGGACAACTTGACGCAGAATGCGCACAACCGCCATGTGTCGCATGTTGTGGCCCACATAGAGCGGAGTCTTGGTCCTATACGCGGTTTCAAGAACGCGATCAGAACCCTCAATAGTGATCGCAATCGGCTTTTCCAGATAGACCGCAACCCCAGCTTCCAAAAGCGCGCAGGTGATGTCTTCGTGAGTGTCATCAGGGCTGGTAACAATTGCGCAGTCAATACCCAGTTCCAGCAGCTCATCGAGGGTTTCAAACCACGGGTAATCACCCAAAACTTCTGTCGCGCGCTGACGCATCGCGGGATTGGGATCGCATCCTCCAACCAGTTCTGCAGGAATCGTGGCTTTGTGGCAATTCTCGGCAATGACGCACCGTGCGCCCAAACCAATCACGCCAACACGTAGGGGTGCAGACATTTTTAGCTCCATTCAGGGGTCATCTTTGACACCCCTATTATGCGCCCTCTACCCCCACTTATGCAAAGGTCTTGACAAAGTCCCCAAGCGAGAAGCTCCGACTCCTCACTCGAGCAAAAACCTGCAGAACTTCAGTGCTTCACAGCGCGATGAAGAGCAACGATCCCACCCGTCAGGTAGCGGTATTGGACGTCACTCCACCCGGCCTCGGCAATCAAGTGTGCAACTTCGGGAGCATCGGGCCACTCGCGAATCGACTCCGCCAAATAGTCATAGGCCACGTCATCTGAAGAAGCTAGGCGCGCAACCAGCGGCATCACATACTGGAGGTGCAATGAATACCCCGCACGCAGGGGCACAGAGGTCGGTGTCGAAAATTCACAGACGACCAGTCGCCCACCGGGGCGCACAACGCGAGCCATTTCCTCCAGTGCACGCTTGGGATCTGGAACATTTCGCAGACCGTAGGAAATGGTGACAGCATCGAAAGACTGATCTTCAAAAGGAAGATCCATCGCGTCGCCTTGGACGAATTCAATGTCGGGGTGACGATTGCGTCCTACCTCGATCATGCCTGCGGAAAGATCGCAGGCAACAACCCGCGCACCGCTGCGCGCAATCTCTGCAGAGGAGGCACCCGTTCCAGCTGCTAGGTCCAAAATCCGATCCGAGGGCTTCGGCGCCAGCGCATTGGTCAAAGCCTTCAGCCAGACAAAATTCATTCCGCCGCTCAGAAGTGCATTCATCACGTCATAACGCGAAGAGACATCATCAAACATTGCGGCCACTTGATCTTGAGACTTGCCAAGATCTGCTCGACGCTGCTGGGAGGCAGTCTGTTCACTCATACATACATTTTCCCATTTACGCGCCACATCGGCACACTTAAGTGGAAGCGCACGCAAAGCACTAGCATTGAACCATGCCCTCCGGACACTTTTCGCCGATCCCTACCCTGTACTGCTGGGTTGAGCGCATCGATCCTTCCTCCCCTCACGGGCATCTTCCATTGACTTCTTTCCTTCCCACCTCTGAACTTTGCGCGTGGATTCGCGACGAGGCGATGGTCGGCTGGGGGCAAGCGTGGCGTTGGCAGCGCGGGAAGGACCGTCCTCCCCTTGTCGAGGCCGGGGAGAACGCAGCGATTACCGAAGCTGCGCGAGTGTGGGATTTAGTTCGCGAGAAAGCGCTGATCCACTGGGCTGAAGGTGCGCGCGATGCGTGGGGCCCTGATTTACCCGCGCTTCCGATAGCTTTTGCATCTTGCGCTTTTGAGGACGACGGGGAACGTGTTCTGGTTGTGCCGACTTTTCTCATCATCACTCGCGGTTCGACACGTTTCTTGGTGACGAGCTCAATCGATTCGCGTGACAAGCCTGTTTTTGATGCCGAGATTATCGATCACCAACTCCCACCTGCCGAAACGCTGAGTATTGGCCCTGGCGCTATGAACGAGGAGGCATGGTGCGGCGCGGTTGATGAAATCATCGATGCCCTTCGTAATGAAGAGGCAGGAAAAGTTGTCATGGCCCGCGACATGACGATCATTTCTGACTCTCCTTTCGATCAGGCGGCTCTGGTTGAGCAACTGCATCAGCGTTATCCCCAAACTTGGACCTTCGCCGTTGCAGGATTAATTGGTGCAACTCCGGAAATGCTGGTCTCCCTTCACCAGGGAAAGCTCCATTCGCGCGTCCTTGCAGGAAGTAGCAAACCCGAGGATGCAGATTCGCTCCCACTGTCTTTAAAGGATCGTTCTGAACATCTCTTTGCAGTCGAGTCCGTCGTGGCCGCGCTTCTTTCTGTCGCGCAGGATGTTCAAGCGCCCGCACGTCCCGATGTACTGATTCTTCCCAATATTGCCCACCTCAGTTCTGATGTCTATGCAACTTTCCCCCAGGGAAGCGTTCTTGATGCGGTGGCACAACTGCATCCGACTGCCGCAGTGTGCGGAACTCCGACTGATGACGCACTGGATCTCATTCACGCCTACGAACGCACGGAACGCGAACGTTATTCAGGCCCGGTTGGCTGGATTGATGGTGCGGGAAATGGGGAATTCGGCATCGCCCTGCGCTGCGGTCAATTAGAGAACAACGACCGCACCTTGAGGATCTTCGCCGGCTGCGGAATCATGCCAGACTCAACATCTCGCAGCGAATTGGAGGAGACCCAGACCAAGATGCGGCCGTTGCTCGAGGTTTTAAACCTTTAACTCAGTGCTCTGACTGAAGCGTGACCTTTGCAGTGTTTTCAACGCCATCACGCACGTAGGTGACGCTCACTTCTTGGCCGCCCGTGTAGCGACGGACATAACCAACCAAGGACTGCGCCGAGGTGACAGTATTCCCATCAATCTTGGTGATCACGTCCCCAGCCTTCAAGCCTGCAGCTTCAGCTCCAGACCCCTGGCTCACACCAGAAATCTGCGCGCCCGCGCGGGTGTCGTTTCCTACTCGCGCGGCACCGGTACTGACAGTAACGCCCAATCGAGCATGGTCAACTGTTCCGTTTTGAATGAGCTGATTGACAACCGAAACAACCAAGTCCGAAGGAATCGCGAATCCCAGACCGATCGATCCCGCTTCAGAGTTCGACGACGATGAGAGCGATGCAATTGAGGAGTTAATGCCGATCACTTGGCCATGCTCATTAAATAGCGGGCCACCGGAATTACCGGGGTTGATCGAAGCGTCAACCTGAATAGCATTCGTTGTGATCGATTGACTCTGGTTGCCCTGCTGCTGAAGCTGACCGAAGGGATCCTTTGAATTGTCCTGGTTTTGCGACTCCGAAGCCTGCACCTGAACAGGACGATTGAGAGCAGAGACAATACCCGTTGTCACCGTATTCGAAAGCCCAAGGGGTGAACCAATGGCCATGACGGGCTGACCAACCTTGAGATCAGCGGACTGCCCAAACTGGGCAGCAACAAGATCTGAGGGAGGATTCACCAAGCGGATCACCGCAAGGTCAGTGCTCTTATCTGTGCCAACAATCTTTGCTTCGTAGATTCGGCCATCAGTGAGGGTTACTTGAATCCGTCCACTTCCATCAACGACCGAGGAAATGACGTGGTAGTTGGTGACGATGTTTCCAGCCGAATCAACGATCGCACCCGAGCCAATTCCCGAGGAATTCTGAGCCGAAACAGAAATAGTGACGACAGCGGGAGACACGGTTTGTGCGACATTCTCCCAATCAACTGCGGTTCCAGCGGAATTGCTCTGAGCTGGCGCGGAGGTCTGACTGACCAGCGGGGTTGTCACTGAAGAATGCAGGTTTTGCCCAATGACCAGGGTGCCTCCGATGGCTAGGCCTGCGGTGCAGGCCATCGCCAGCACAAGCGCTCCCCAGCCGGGTCCACGCCGCGGGCTGTGCGTCTCAAGAAGAGTAAGGGCCGGACCTGCGGGAACTCCAGCCGGAGTTTCGCCTTCTGCCGAGGCCTCGGATGCAGAGGACTGAGCAGGAGCGGAAGCATATGCTGCTTCACTTTCAGAAGCGGGAGGAGTTACTGCAGGGAGCGGCATGGTTTCGTGCTGCATCGGCGCAGACATGCTGCCGCTTTGCGAGGCCGATTGCTGGGCGGGTTCTTGCGCGTCAGGCTGAAAGCGCGCATCGCCTTGAGGAGTAGTTTCTTCCGGATTCATGACCAACCCATCTCATTTTGTTATCAAATCGTTACATTAGCATCCTACAACGATCGCAAAAATGCAATATCTTTCGTTGGTCGCGAAATGGAGAGCTGCAGCACTTCCAGCCCATCAGCCTCTGTATTCAAAATCGCTCGAAGCTCGGGCATTGAACTCACGCGGCGAATCTTCGCCCCATACGCCTGAGCAAGCGCAGTGATATCAGTGCGCTGAGCAACTCCGAAATAGCGTTCATACACAGCCTCTGAAGCACGCTGACCATGCTCCAAACTCTTAAAAATCGAGCCGCCCCGGTCATCTAGGACAATGACCCGACAGTGGGGGAATTCCTCTCCGAGAGGCATCCCCAAACCAGAGGCATCATGCAAGAAAGTTAAGTCCCCCATTACGGCATGAACCGTTGGCGGGCATTCATATGCTTTTTCCAATGCGCGCGCCCAGCCAAGAGCGGTCGACACATTCCCATCAATTCCCGCAAGGCCTCGGCTTGACCACACCCGCTGGGGACCTCGGTGATCACTCTCAGAATTCCCCTGCGGATCGTAGCCGTGGCGTCCGGCAATAAGATCTGCAACCCTGACGGGATTCGACGCGCCAAGGAAAATATGAGAGCAGTCTTGCCATAGGGCATCAAGAACACCAATTTCGCTGAGCTCATCACCATAGGAATTGATCAGTTCATCAACCCCGCGCGCCACCGATTGAGCACGCGCAGACAAGTCTTCGCACAAAGAACTTTGGATGGCTGCGCCCACGCGATCAGATTGGTTGAGGGAAGAAACAACACAGCTTGCCATGCCATGCAGATCCGTCCACTCTGCATAGGGAGAGACAATAATGACGCGCTTATGAGAAGCCAGAAGTTTCTGGATCGGACGCGACAGCGTTGGACGCCCAGTAACAACAATCTGACCGATTCGTGCGACAACATCGGAATCCGCGCACAGAGTCTGCTGGAAGGGAATGAGGACTTCACTGCTCACACCGGTAACCATGGGCTCGGCAAAAACTGGAACCCGCGAGCGCTCAGCCCAGCGCAGCACCGAGTCCTGTGCGCCGTGACCGGCAATCACAACCGTTGCAAGATCAGACTTGACCACGCCCTCCACGCTCGGTTCACGCACAATCTGGGAAGGGTAGATCTCGGCTCCCCTGCCCCAATTTTCCCTGAGCTGCGCACTTGTTGAAGCCTCGGCCTCGTCGCTGGGAGTAAGCGGATCACGGAAAGCACAGTTCAAGTGGATTGGCCCCGGAGTGCCGGAAGGATAACCCGCAGCAGCTGCAAGAGCACGCGCAACACGGCCAGGAACACTAGCCAATTCAGCGCTGTCCGATGAAAAGTCCCATTCTCCCACGATGTGGTCGGAGAAAATTCCCTTCTGAGTCATGGTTTGGGAGGCGCCAACCCCATGCAATTCAGCGGGACGGTCCGCGCTAATAGCAACAAGAGGAAGACGAGAGTAAAACGCCTCGCTAATCGCGGGGTACAGATGCGTCACCGCACTCCCCGAGGTCGTAATGACGCAGGCGCGAGCCGCGGGGGCATCGCCCCTCTCCCCCAGAGTTAGTCCCAGGGCAAAAAAGGCAGCCGAACGTTCATCCAGGCGAATGTGCACACGGATCGGGCTCTCACTCAAAGAGTCATACCGCGCAAGCGCATAGGCGAAGGGCGCATTTCGCGATCCGGGACAGTACACAAAATCGCGAATTCCACCGGCAATCAGGGAATCAATGATGCACTCAGCCAAAGCTTGTGAGGGGTACATACTTCTACTTCTATTCTTGATCTTTAACGGTGGGATGCCATCGCATTGAGTCGATTCACCCAGGATTCACAGAGCTGAGAATCGGGTGCTGAGGGCGTAATCAGGCTTTCGTTGACAGCAAGATCGGTGGGAATCATATTTCCATCAACTATGCGCACAGGTGAGACCGCGGTATCGCCGCTCAATAGCGAGGCAGTGCCCAGGCCGCATGCGCGTGGTTCCTGATCTAAAGCACAGGCCACCCGAGCCGCATAATCCAAGCCAAAACTGGTTTCCAAGGCCGAAGAGATCACCAAAGGCATGGGCAGCTCCTCTGCCAATTGGCGAACGGCGCCCGCTCCCCCCAGAGGTTCAACTTTGATCACGGCGACGTCAGCAGCCTCAAGGCGAGCAACCTTGAGCGGGTCTTCCGCGCGGCGAATCGATTCATCGGCTGCGAGAGGTACATCTTGTTTGCGCCGCAGCCACGCAAGGTCTTCAACGGCCATGCAGGGCTGTTCAACGTACTCCAGACCGCCTACAGCTTGGGCGGCGCGATTCAGACGAGCAATCCAAGTCAGAGCAGTTTCCCTGTCCCAAGCGCCGTTGGCATCAACACGCACTTTCGCAGATGCACCATGCAATGCAACCAGAGCCTCAGCAACGGCCTGAACACGCTGGCAATCACGCTCAAGGTCAGAACGCGCATCGGCAACCTTGACTTTTGCAGTCGCACAACCCGGATTATCGAATACTCGCTTGCGCGCATCTTCGGCCGAAATCACCGGAATTGTCACGTTGAGCGGCACTTTTTCGCGCCGAGGCATGGGTGCAGCTACTCGGGCAGCTTCCAATGCGCTAGCAAGCCAGGTAGAGGATTCCCGCGGATCGTAATCCCAGAAAGGCGCGCATTCTCCCCACCCGTATTCGCCGTGCAGAAGAAGACCTTCGCGAACCTCAATATTGCGAAAGCGCAGGCGCATCGGAATTGAGTAGACCAGCAGACGATCGATTCCTTCTAAGACCATTCGAGTCTTGGCGGGAAGCGAATCCACAGAAAGTTCGTGGAGGCGAACAGCTGAAGACGCGCTGCCGATATCCCCCACGGGCCTTCTCCTATCGTTCAATAACCATTGCTGATCGCGGGGCAAGAAGAACGTGTCCCGTACACTCAGCTCCGCTGAGAAGATCTTGGCCCACAATCCCAGCGAGTTCAACCGCACGATCAGAGTGGTTGAGAATGAAGAGGAAGCCTTCACGTTCTTGAGCTTCGACTCCTTCGGGAAGGTCTGGGCACACGGGGCGAATTCGCGTATAGGTCGTCCACAAGCGCAGCAGGACCGAGCGAGTCAGCGCATCAAAGTCTGCGGCTGCATACCAGACACTTCCGCGGTCAACTTTCCTGCGGGTGAGCACCGGAAGCCCAGCGAGGTCGAGGCCACCGCCTCGGCCATCAAAGTATCCAACGCACTCAGGCCCACCCTCCAAGGTGGAATCCCCGGGAATCTGCCACTGCAAACCGGCAGCGGGGGCAATCTTTTCAGCCCAGCGACCACTGCGCAGGTCCGTCGCCGCTCCCCCAAGAAGGTCCGCGGTTCGTTTGAGGGCCTCGTTATCGGTATCGATCCCGCACCAATCACAGGCAGCCGGGGTACTTACTGCGGAAGAAATCCTGTTCGCGGCTTTCTCACGCGCGTCATAAACGCGCCCCTGGCTGGGACCGGTGAGGGTTGAATGCTCCAGAACCCGCACTCCAGCAAGATCAGAAAGAGAGCCAAGGTATCCACCCAAAACGGCCCCCAGTTGAGAATCAACAACACCGCTGGGCGCGGTAATGACAATGTGTGCTCCGCGTTCAGCTGCCGCATGCAAAGCCTGAGTCATCTGCGGGTAGTCAATGAAAAGCGCGGGAACGATGATGAGATCGTAAGAGCTGAAATCATTGTCGACGCCCACAACATCAGTCGCGATTCCCACTTCCCACAGGCTTTGATGCCAGGACTTAGCGGGCGCAAAGTTCCCCCACGAATCTGTGGGATTTTCAGAACTAATCGGACCGATCGCATAGTGGCGTGCCCACTCGCTCTCCCAGTCAATGACAACTGCAGCGCGCGAGCTCATGCGAGTGCCCGTAATAGGCGCCAAATACTTTAGAGCTTGGCCGGTGCTCACAACATCTGTCCAGATCGGAGAACCTTCGCCAGAGTGGGGCATCATCCCGGCATGGAAGGTTTCCGATCCCCTAGCGGATTGCCGCCACTGGAATTGGAGAATTCCATCCGCACCGTGAGCAAGCCTCGCGATGCTCCACAAAAGGAACTGTCCGGGGCGCTTGGGAGAGTTTTGAGGTCGCCACTGCACCGCACCGGGGCTCTGCTCCATCAGCAGCCAGGGAGCACCATTGCCGAGGCCTCGCATGACGTCACCCTGCCATGCGATGTCGTGCGCAGCCTGAGGATCTGCGGGGTCCAGGTAGGAATCATCGGCGATGACGTCACACAGTGGTGCCCACTTGCGGTAATCGAGAAGCGGGAAGGTTCCCATGAAGTTCGTCGTGATTGGCCGGTCAGAATAGCGACGAATCACCTCTCGTTCACGTTCCATCTGTGAACGCAGGGCATAGTCACTAAAGCGACGCCAATCCAGCATTTGCCCGGGATTGTAGAAGGTGGGCATTGCACGGGGAGGCTGAATTTCTTGGATATCCCTGTAGGTTTGGGACCAAAATGCAGTTCCCCAGGCCTGATTGATCGCCTGAATATCCCCGTATTTCTCCATGAGCCAGCGTCGAAATGCCACAGCGGACTCATCATCGAAGCTCTCCGCCGTGTGACAGGCGTATTCGTTCGAAATGTGCCACATGACGACGCCGGGGTGGTCGCCAAAACGTCGCGCCATGGCCTCGGTTAGCTCACAGGCTTTGCGGCAGAAGAGCTCGCTTGAGGGGTTGTACTGCTGGCGCGAACCAAATCCCAGCCGCACTCCTCGTGAATCAACGGGGAGGGTTTGGGGGTAGCGCTGAGCCATCCACGCCGGAGGGGAAGCGGTCCCATTGGCCAGGTCCACACTAATTCCCGCGCTGTGGAGCTGATCAATGAGATCCGCCAACCACTCCAGATCGTAGTGGCCTTCTTCGGGTTCAAGAGATGCCCAGGAAAAAATCCCAAGGGAGATCAGATTGACGCCGGCACGCACCATGCGTTCGATATCGCGTCGATTGGTTTCCTTGTCCCACTGTTCGGGGTTCCAATCGCCACCGTAGGCAATCGCGTCCATTTCCCTATCCTTCCCAGCACCTCAAGGTGGCTCAGCAGCGGGCTGACTATCCCTTCACAGAACCGGCAGCCAGACCTGATTGCCAGTACTTCTGCAAGCCAAGGAATAGCACGATCAGCGGCAAGACACCCAAGAGGGCACCCAGCATAACTGCGCCCTTTTGGGGAGCGAAGTAGCTCATCATGCCGTACAAGCCCAAAGTGACAGGCTTGAGTTCAGGCGTCGAGACCATCATCAAGGGAAGCAGGAAGTTATTCCACGTTGCCACAAAGATGAAAAGGAAGATCGTGACCATTGCGGGAGCCAGGAGTCGAAGGACAATCGTAAAGAAGACTCGTGCTTCAGAAGCCCCATCGATTCGAGCTGCCTCGATAAGCTCAGTCGGGACAGAAGAGTCTGCGTAGACACGGCCGAGGAAGACACCGAAGGGAGACACGCAGCTGGGGATCAGGATTGCCCAGACAGTGTCCGTCAATCCCAGGTGATGGAATACCACGTAAAGCGGGATTGTCAGCAGAGCGACGGGCATCAGCAGTCCGGCCATAATCAATGCCATCGAGACATTGCGTCCGGGGAAGACGAACTTCGCCATCGCGTATCCTGCGGCAACCGAGATCAGCGTTCCGATGACACCAGCAGTCGTTGAATAGAAGAGGGAGTTGAGCACCCAGCGCCAGAACAGACCTTGGGTCCATCCCATGAGCTTGGTGTAGTTATCTCCCAGCTCGAAGTGTCCAAACCAGAAGCCATTGGTAGAGGCAAGATCGGCATTCGACTTCGTCGCCGAGAACATCACCCAGATGATGGGAAGGACGAAGTAGAGCATGGTGAAGGTCAGAGCGACGATCGTGATGATTCGTGCAACCTTTGAAGGGGCCAGAGAGCGCGGAGGCATTCCTTCAAGAGAGGGCGTGTACTGACGTCCATCGGGCAGTGTGCGCATGGTGGTACTCATCGGACGGTCTTCCTTTGCAAGAGCGCGTAGATCACGGCCAGTCCACCGGCGACCAGTGCCATGACGATTGAAATTGCCGAGGCGGGGCCATCGCCGCCGGGAGAAATCTGGCCGAACATGGTGTTGTAAGCCATCATCATCGGCGTGTAGGCATTGCCCATCCACCTATTGGATGAATACATCACCGCGGGCTCATTGAAGAGCTGAATCGTGCCGATGATGGAAAGAAGAACCGCCAGAAGCGCTGCGGAAGACACCATGGGGACTTTGATTTGGCGGACGATCTGCCACGAGGTCGCACCATCAAGACGAGCTGCCTCATAGAGTTCGTGAGGGATTGCTTGAAGCGCTGCCAGGAAGATCAGCATGTTGTAACCGGTGTAGGTCCACGTTGTCATATTTGCCATCGAGGCGAGGATTGGTGCCCCAGGGGCCATGAAGTCGACATGGATTCCAAAGGAATCAAAGAACTTGACGATCGGGGAAAGCTCAGGGGTGTAGATGTAGAGCCAGACCATTGCGGCAACAATGCCGGGGATCGCGAAAGGCAAGAAGTAGGTAAGGCGGAAGAAACCAACGCGACGGATCAGGAATGAATCCAAAACCAGTGCTAACACCAATGCCGAGATGATCATGAAGGGGATCTGGAAGGCCGCATAGACAACCACCCGCCCCATACCGGTCCAAAAATCGCCCGAAGTGATCACCATGGCGAAGTTGTCGAGGCCGACAAACTGGTTGGTGAGCTCACCGCCGCCATAGAGTCCGCCGCCGCTGGCGACCTGACGGAAGAAGGATTGGTAGATTGCCACGCAGATCGGAACGGCAAAAACCAGAAGAAACATGATGAAGAAGGGGGCCATAAATGCCCAGCCCGTACGCGCATCGTGCCGTTCTCTGATGCGTCGATTTTGAGTATCAGACTGCATGTATCAATCACCTTCGATTGCTCGCAGATTGTATGTGGGGTTGTATGACGTGAAAAGGGGTGTGGTTTCTCGAGCGGAGAAACCACACCCCTCCGCGTTTAGCGATTACTCAGCGACGGGAAGGTTTCCGTCCTTGAGCGCCTTCACGGACTGCGTCTGAGCAGCCTTGAAGATGTCAATCACCTTTCCGGAGCCGTCACCGGCTGCGGTTGCGGCCTTCGACATGGGCGCACCCACGCTCGAGAAGAACGGGATGTAGGGGAAGTCAGGTGCGAGGTTTGCATTCGCCTTGGAGAGCTCAGCGAAGACATCCTGTCCACCGTAGAATTCCTTGACCGAAGCGGGGGTCTTCATGGTGCCGGTCGTGGTTGCAACGACCAGACCCTGGGAGACCAGAGCATCAACCTGGGTGTTCAGCCAGTTGTTGAACTCCATTGCACCCTTGGGGTTCGCGCAGCCCTTCATGACTGCAACGCCGGAACCGCCGTCGGGGCCGGTCAGCGCGCCCTTACCGAAGTCGGGGAGCTGAGCGACTGCCCATTCACCCTTGTTGTCGGTCTTCTCCAAATCACCGGAGATGAGCGGTGCTTCCCATGCGGCACCGATGGTACCGATCAGGGTCTTGTCGGTCAGGGCCTTGGTGAAGGAGTCGCCCCAACGCTCGGTGACGAAGGTGGTCTTGTCGTCGAGCATCGACTGCCAGAAGTCTGCCACGGTCTTGGCGGACGCATCGTCGATCTTGACGGTCCACTTGTCATTCTCAGCCTTGTACCAGACGCCACCAGCTGTAGCTGCCTGTGCAGACAGACCAAACTGTGCTTCGTCGGTTTCGAAGGCGGAGATGTACTTGCCCTGTGCAGCTGCGGTCTTAGCAGCGGCCTTGAACTCTTCGAGGTTGGTGGGAACCTTGATTCCCAGCTTCTCGAACTCGGCCTTGTTGTAGTAGTAAACCAGCGGGCCGGTGTCCTGAGGAAGACCGAAGTACTTACCACCGACACCCATCTGCGAGAAGGCACCGGAGTAGTTGGACTTGTACTGGGTCGCGTACTGCGTCACGTCCTCCAGCAGGCCCTTGGTGAACATTTCCGGAACTTCTGCATAGCCCAGCTGCGCCAAGCAAGGACCGGAGCCAGCCTTGACGTCAGTTTCAAGCTTCTTGATCATTTCGTTGGCCTTGCCATCGAACTTGACCGCCTGAACCTGAGTATCAGGGTGTTCCTTGTTCCACTGCTCAACCAGCGACGAAACCTTCGTCATTCCTTCACCATCGGGAAGACGGTGCAGGTATGTGATGGTTGCGCCCTTATCGGCAGATGCCGAAGAGCTTGCGGTGCTGTCAGTCTTCGCGCCCGAACCCGAGCACGCAGTCAGACCCATCGCAGCAACTGACATGAGCGCAACAACGCTCATGGAGCGGCGTGACATGTGCATGTTATTCCCTCTCCGTTGTGGGACGTTTACAAAGTTGACACCTTTTGTCAGCTTTATTCATTGCTCTTTTATGCTATCTCACAGAGAAGATGTCTGATGACATTTTGACCTGTGAGAATGCAACTATTTGGTCACGATTTGATAACTAGCCTTAATCTTCCTTCTTCCACTGGGTCCAACGCCCTTCTCCGGGAGCCAGATCCACGGTGCATTCCAAGCCAAAGCCAGTGATGACGCTCGTAGATGGAGCATCAGAATCATTGTAAATAAAGGCAAGTTGCGACTTGGGATACCAAGCGACCTCAACGTCAGGATTGGATGACGCAAGGACACAATCCCATTGATCTTCTCGGTGCGCCGCCCACATAATCGCGCGATGCAAAAGCCTGCTATTGGCAGTCGACCATGTCAGTCCAGCAAGGTATACACCTCTACCCGAGCAGAAATCATGCGCCGAGGCTCGCACACTCCCCCGCTCCATGACAAGCACAGAAGTGTCAGGATCCGTAACTACGACATCTCCTGGATCTTCACCGAAAACATAGTCCCCATCAAGGTCAGCAGTAATGAAATGCTCTGGCACAACCTCGTCATAGCGATCCTTGGACAGCGACCACGAGATTTCTTGATCCACACCCAAGACGTCCGCGAGCGCAAAAATGCTTCCACGGCAGATGCCACCTCTATCCGCTTGCCCTTGAGTTCCCAACGAGGCCGTGGGCTGGCCAACCCCAATGAAACCTCCACCGCGGGCGACAAAGCGACGCAGAGTGTCTTGCAGTCGTAGGTCCTCCCACACTTCCCCTCCGGAGAAGGCAGTATTTGCGGCGCCGGCGTTGATGACCACGTCAACATCCCCCAAAGAGGAATCTCCCCCATTGATGACCTCATCGAAAGACATGAAACGCACGTCAAAAGGAAGCCCTGCAAGGGCTTCGATGACCCCCAAGTAGGTATGAATCTGCTTGTACCACAGGGCATGGGCAACCATATGGGTCTGCCAGGTACGCAGCTTTCCCCATGCATTCAAAACGGCAACGCGTACGGGTGCACACGCGGGCTTTTCCCCGCCCGTGGCCTCGTGAAGGGAACGGAACTCCGCAAGGATCTCCTCCACGCGGTCAATGAACTCGGGGAACTTGAGCGCCAAGGAAAGGTAACCGCCATAGCCCATGCGATCCAAGGGGCTACGGACGATTGCTCGACGAGCGGTGCGCCACGATTCGTTGGCCTCACCTAAGGGATCTCCGCCCTCGCGGAAGACATCGGGGAAGAAATAGGGAAGGAAACGCCCCTCGGTGTAGCGCACACCGGGAATATCGGAGATCATGCGGCAAGTTGCTGCCGAACCAACGGATCCAACAACCGCATCCATCTTGATCGAAGGGAAGTAGGGGCCGTAGGGCTCCATACCGATCCAGTTGTCTCCAAGGAACATCATGGCCTCGCGGCCCTCCTCGTGGACCTGACGAACCAGCTCACCGGCCTTTTGGGCGACTTGCTTGGAGGTGAAGTCAATCCAATCCCGGAACACACGTGTTGGCGTGCGGAAGGGGCAGTTGTACCAGCCGCCATCCACAAAGTCCTCGGGAGTCAGCGCATAGCCGTATTCCTTTTCAAACTCTTCCATCGCCGGGATCGACACCGAGGCCGAGTATCCAAACCAGTCGACGTAGCGTTCGCGGCCTCGGGAATCAAAGGCCAAGGTGAAGTGGTAGAAGAAAGTCGTAAAACGAACCACGTCCACTTGGGGGTTCGCTTTCAGCCATGCAGCCAAGGCATCCTTGACGTGCTCCCAGGTCCGCGGGAATGCCACATCGAAGGGACGCTCCTTCACGCGTCCTTCCTCAAGTGCCCAGTCGTTCGTCAGATAGTTGTACATCTGGGTGGAATCCCACATCTGTACGGCAAAGAAGTTCACGGTGTACACGTGGAAGGGAATGGGCTCGTGAATTGTCACCACCGCGCTCGACGCGGTGGGCGGTAGCTCTCCAACGATCGGCACGGGATCAACGACGGGTGAGGGTTCAACCTCTTGAACGCTCCACTCCGAAGGATCCAGAGCCTGCCCGCTGGTCCGATCAATCACCTGCCACCAGCGGGAAGTATCGCATTGGGTATCAGGACGGAATTGCGCTTGGAACCATCCCTCCATGACATTGATACTCAAAGGCCCACTTTCTGGGGCGGTATGAGGGTTTGACGAAAGGTATTGGTGGATGCGCTCGCCCTCGCTCTGATCGGCCCACTCTTCATCACCACGCGCAGGGAAGTACGTGGAGTACACCTTGGCAAATGCTCGGTCGACCCACTCGGGCAGTTCTGTTCCATCGGAATTTCGCACTGCGTCCGCACCCAGGCGCTCAACAAGAGCGCGCACTTCGGCATCGATTCCACGCTCAATGGGAAGGGTAAGACGACCTGGCTTGGTCGATTTGTCAGTCATTGTCACTCCGATGTGTTGATTTCAGCGTCATTGCAAAGAGGTAGACAACTTCGGGCACTTATCCAGCTAGTCCTAAGTTATTTCCTTCTTGGTACGATAGTACAAGCACACCGAGGTGGTGATGCATTCCCGATAACAATGGAGACACCGATGTCCCTTACTTCTGAAGAAATTAACAGCCAACCTGAGCTGTGGCGTCGAGTTCTTGACGTTCCCACTGATGCACTTCCCAAAGATGGTGAGGCAATTGCCGTCATCGGGTGTGGAACATCGTGGTTTATCGCGCAGGCATACACCGTCGCCCGCGAGCGCCAGGGCAAGGGTCTCTCTGATGCCTTCACCGCCACCGAATTCCCTTGGGATCGCCACTACGACCGCGTCGTGTGCCTGTCCCGCTCGGGCACAACAACTGAAATTATTGACATCCTGCACGGCCTGAAAGACCGCGGTGTCCCCAACGTCTTGATCACCGCAGTGGGCAATGGCCCCGCAACCCCCTACGCAGATGTTGAGGTTGTTCTGGACTTCGCCGATGAAGAATCCGTTGTCCAGACCCGTTTTGCAACCACTGCCCTTGCATACTTCCGTCACAGCTTGGGCGACGATATCGCTGCAGCCGCGGATGACGCACAGCGCGCCCTCGAGCTCGAAATCCCCCAGCGTTGGGTTGATGCCGATCAGATCACTTTCCTGGGCACCGCATGGACCATTGGTCTGGCCAACGAAGCGGGCCTGAAGCTGCGTGAAGCATCTCAGTCGTGGACTGAGGTCTACCCGGCAATGGAATACCGCCACGGTCCGATCTCCATCGCTCAGCCCGGTCGCCTGACCTGGGTTTTCGGCCCGGTTCCCGAGGGCATGGCCGATCAGGTTGCCGCAACCGGCGCCGAATTGGTGACTTTCGACGGTGACCCCATGGCTCATCTCGTTGTTGCACAGCGCCTTGCCGTTGCCCGCGCTGAGGCTCGCGGTCTCAACCCTGACACCCCGCGCCATCTGACCCGCTCGGTGATCCTCAAGTGAACAATTCGGACCAGAAGCTTGCCATCGGGATCGATGTCGGCGGCACCACCATCAAGGGGGTGCTCGCTGACACCCGCGGCACTGTGATTACCTCTTCCGAGGCCGTCGCCACCCCCCAGACCGGCGCTGATGATGTCGTTTCTGCGGTCGCGCGTCTGGCCCGAACTCTTCGTGAGGCTTCGGTCGATGCGCCCGTCGGCGTTTGCGTTCCTGGGATTATTGACGAAGAACATGGAATTGGCATTTTCTCCGCCAATCTGGGCTGGAAAGACGCTCCTTTAAGCGAAAAGCTTTCCGAAGCCCTGGGTTCCTTCGTCCCCCTGGGGCACGATGTCCGCTCGGGCGCTCTTGCCGAGGCCCTGTGGGGCGTTCGCCGTCCCTCCTGCCTGTATGTGGCAGTAGGGACCGGGATCGCCTCGGGTGTTGTGATCAATTCGCGCCTTGCACCGGCACCGCCGTGGGCGGGTGAGATCGGACAGGTTCCCGTTCCCCATCCCGATCGACCCTATGAGGTTGTTCCGGTGGAACAGGTTGCCTCGGCCAGCGGTATTGCACGCCGGGCAATCGAGGCCGGAATCGTCCCCGAAGGATCCGGCGCCCGCGAAGTTGAGGAACTTGCCCTTTCATCCAGCGAGAACGCTCGAAAGGCACGCGAGATCCTTGAGACCTCGATGAGTCTACTGGGTGGGATTCTTGCAACGGTGTGCCACCAGGTTGGTTCACTTCCCGTCGTTCTGGGAGGTGGCCTCTGTAAAGGTGGCTCGCTGGTTTACGATCCCCTTCGTAAGGGCTTGGAATCGGGGTGCACGGTCATGCCCGCGCCTGCACTGCTCTCCGCTGCTTTGGGTTCCTCATCTCAGGCACTGGGTGCCGCAGCTTTGGCATTCCAGAGCCGTGGAATCGAGGTTGAATCATGATCTGGACCTTCACTCCCAATCCGGCTCTGGATATTACGTGGCAGGCTCCTGATCAAACCCGCGGTCAGGTTCACCGCATCACGGAGTATTCCCAGCGTCCGGGAGGAAAGGGACTGAATGTCTCTCGCGTCTTGGACCAGCTCGGTGTCCCCAGCCATGCAACAGGTTTCTTGGGGGGCGCAACCGGCAGTGTGATCGCCTCGCTGATGAAGGAAATGACTTCTCTGGTGACGCCAGAGTGGGTTGAGGTTCCCTTCCAAACGCGACGCTCAATTGCCATGATTGACGACACCGCCACGGTATACAACGAGTCCGGTCATGCTCTAGATCCTGATTCCTGGAAGCAGATGGCTGATCTTTTGGGAAGCCGCCTGAATGCGGATGACCTCTTGGTCGTTTCGGGTTCTCTTCCCGGAAGTAGCACTTTTGAGGTTCTCGAGCCGGTGTTGCGCCGTGTCCGTCAGATCGGTTGCCGAATCATTCTGGATACCTCAGGGCCATCCTTGGTTGAGTGCGCAGCGTGGGCCGATGTCCTCAAGCCCAATCACTTGGAGCTCCTCGAAGCTACGGGTGCATCCTCCATCGAAGAGGGCGCACGTGCCCTTATCGAGCAGGGACCGAGCTGGGTGTGCGTATCGCGAGGTGAAGAGGGAATGGACCTCTTTTCTCGCGAAAGCCATTGGCACGCCGAGGCCGGAGTTATCCTTCAGGGCAATCCCACCGGCGCCGGCGATGCCTGCGTTGCATCCCTTGCACGCTCGCTTGCTCAGGCTGGGAATGACTTTGAGTCAGAGATTCCTACTGCCATTGCCGAGGCCGTCGCAACCTCTGCGGCCGCAGTGACCATGCCCGTCGCAGGGGAGATCGATCTTCCCCTCCGCGAGGAGCTTCTTTCCCGTATTTCTCCTGTTCGCCTGTCCTAATTTGTCAAGAAAGTAGGTCGCTATGCTTGCTGACACCGCTGTACTTGCACGCGATTGCGCCGCCCGCAAGGTTGGTCTTGCGGCTTTTAACGTGGTCCTCCTTGATCACGCCGAAGCATTCGTTGATGCCGCCGAAAACACCGGTTTACCCTTGGTCCTTCAGCTGTCCCAAAACGCTGTGAAGTACCACGGTGGCCGTCTACGTCCCCTGGGGCGCGCGCTTATCGAGCTTGCCGCGGCCTCCACCGTTCCCGTTTCTGTTCACCTTGATCACGCTGAATCCACCGATTTGTGCCGTGAGGCCGTCGAGCTCGGTTTTACCTCGATCATGTACGACGGTTCAAAGCTTCCAGATGCACAGAACCGCGAGACTACCGCTGAGATCACCGCTTTCGCTCATGAGCACGGTGTCAGCGTCGAGGCCGAACTGGGTGAAGTCGGCGGAAAGAACGGTGTCCACGACCCCTCAGCACGCACCAATCCTGAAGATGCGGCCCAGTTTGTCGCAGATACCGGCGTTGATCTGCTTGCCGTTGCTGTGGGTTCTTCTCACGCGATGGCAACTCGCGAGGCAGTTTTGGACAATCAGCTGATTGCTGCAATCCATGAACTCGTCCCTGTCCCGCTGGTTTTGCACGGCTCTTCCGGCGTTCCCGACGAGGGCATGGTTGCGGCAATTCAAGCCGGAATGACCAAGATCAACGTATCGACACACTTGAATGTCGTCTTCACTCAGGGCGTTCGTCAGATTCTTGATGAAAACCCGAAGATCGTTGATCCGCGAAAGTATGTCGGCCCCGCAACTCATTTGGTCCAGGAAGAAGTTGAACGCCTGATGCGCCTCTACGCCCAGGCTTAATGCTCAACAAACTCCATTCGCTGCCTAGTTTGTTTTGATGCGATGAGGTAGCACGCAGCCCTCCCCCGCTTCCGCGTGGGAGGGCTTTTCATTTGCGTTCTATTTATTTGACGTACCAACCTCGGCCTCGCCACAGGCCTTCGAGGCCCGCCAAACGTTCTTGGAAGTCTTCCCAACTTCCGCGAGGGCCTCCCGCCCAGGCAACTTCTGCAAGACCCGCTAGGCGCGGCAGCAGCATCTCCCACACGTCCTTCTCTCGGCGCAGGGTTTCACTCCACAAGCAGGCCTCGACGCCTTCAATCCCCTTGCGGTCCACGCCCTCACAGATGCTCTCGGGATCCCAATCCCAGGCTTTCTTCAAAGGAAGGATTCCGGCCCAGGTGATGCCGAGCTTTTGTTCTGGGTATTCCTTCATATCGAAGTAGGCTTTCGGTCCGGGTGACATGATCGCTTTCACTCCGCGTCCGACAGCACGAGCGATCGAGTCTCCTTCAAGATCGTCATGCCATACCTGAACAAGATCGCCATCCCCAAGCAGATCCGCGGCTTCTTCCCACGCCACAGCGCGCGTCCCACGGGCATGAATACGCTCAATTTGGCTTCCGACAATCGCGGGATAGTCACCTTCGGCTGTTGAGAAGGATTCATCGCCACCGATGTGGATTCCAGCCGGAGAGAAGGGAGCAAGGGTCTCAACGACGGCCTCGAGGAAGGCCTGGGTCGCAGGCGCCTTGGTTGAGAGAGTCGAGAAGCCGACTTCAGTTCCTTCGTAAAGGGGCGGGCAGACCCCATCGGGGTTGAGTCCTTCAATCGCGTGGAGAGCGGCATTGACGTGTCCGGGGATATCAATTTCGGGGATGACCGCAATCATCCGCGAGCGCGCTCCCTCGACCAGGGTCTGATAGTCATCGAGAGTGTAGTAACCGCCTTCTTCCCCGCCGACTGCGCAATCGGATGAGCGTTCAATGAGTTCGGGGAATTGTGGGATTTCAATGCGCCATCCCTGATCATCACTCAGGTGCAGGTGCAGGATGTTCAAACCCACTTCGCTCATCGCATCCATGACACGAAGGATTGTAGGAACGCTGAAGAAATGGCGGGCAACATCGATATGCAAGCCGCGGTGCTTATGAGCGGGGTAGTCGATGATCCTTACTGCAATGGGAGTCCGACTATGGTTCGCGATGGCCAATGTGTTGAGGCGACGCAGGCCTCGAGAAAGCCCCAACTCGGTAGCGGCGCACACCTGCGCGCTTCCAGCGGAAATAGTCAAGATGTAGGCCTCTGTGAACTGCCATTCCTCGGGGATTGCCAGGGGTGCAATTGCCGCCGAAAATTCCTCAGGAGTCTTCAGTACAACAGAGGGGCTAATTTCTGCCCAAGTGGCTTCTTCGGGATGCGCATCGGCCTCTTCAATGAAGACCGGAAGTGGAAGAAGTCCGGGAATCGTGGACAGAGAGGAGGACATCGATGAGCTCCTTTGCTTAGTCATCAACTGTATGAACATCCCTATCCTAGCCCTCTGGGCATCAAGTGGTCATCGGCCGCTATTGTTGGGCCTATGAGCGCACTGAATTTCGTTTCCGATACCTTTGACCCTTCGCGCTGGCGTGAGGTTGAGGGTTTCGAGCTGACCGATATGACCTACCACCGCGGGATTTCCCGAGGCCCCATCGACGGAGCTGAGAAAGGCGCGGACTTGCCCGTGGTCCGTATCGCTTTTGATCGTCCAGAAATTCGCAATGCGTTCCGTCCACATACCGTTGATGAGCTCTACCGCTGCCTGGACCACGCACGAATGACCAGCGATGTCGCTGCGGTTATTTTGACGGGAAACGGACCCTCCCCTCGCGATGGCGGCTATTCCTTCTGCTCGGGTGGCGACCAGAGGATCCGAGGAAAAGACGGCTACCACTACGAACTTGAGGGCAGCGAGGCCTCGGCGGAAGTGGAACAGCGACGCGAGCAAATTGACCCCGCACGCGCGGGACGCCTTCATATTTTGGAGGTCCAGCGCCTGATCCGCACCATGCCGAAGGTCGTTATTGCAGCGGTTCCCGGTTGGGCGGCTGGCGGCGGCCACAGCTTAAATGTTGTGTGCGATCTCTCGGTTGCTTCTCGTGAGCATGCCGCGTTCATGCAGACCGATGCGAATGTTGGTTCTTTTGATGCCGGTTATGGCTCTGCGCTGCTCGCGCGCCAAGCGGGCGATAAGCGTGCACGTGAGATTTTCTTCCTTGCCAGGCGCTATGACGCCGATACCGCGGAGCGCTGGGGCGTCATTAACGAGGCAGTTCCCCATGCTCAGCTAGAGGAAACCGCGTTGGAGTGGGCTCGGATCATTGCAACGAAGTCTCCACAGGCTATCCGTATGCTGAAATTTGCTTTCAACTTGGCCGATGATGGTTTGGCCGGACAGCAGGTCTTTGCCGGTGAGGCGACGCGCATGGCTTACATGACGGATGAGGCTCAGGAAGGTCGCGATGCCTTCATTGAACACCGCTCGCCAGATTGGTCTTCCTTCCCTTATTATTTCTGAATAATAATTTGGCTTTCAGGAGCCGATCAGCTTTGTCACAGCTCAAGCCATAGTTACTTTGTATGACATTTCTGCGGAAATATCAGGGAAAAGTGCCCATAAGATACACTTCTGTATCCCATTAGCTTGACAAAACCTATAAACTATAAGTGCCATCAACTGCAGGAACTCTCCAGCGATACGTGTTCCCATCACACGAATTGCGTTCAAAGAAAGGGCCTATGTGAGAATTCGCTTAGGATCGCGAAGCTCCCAAAGGGCGCTGTCGTATCGACAGGGCTCCAGGGTTTCGCGCGCCCTAATTCTTCTCACAACTGCCGCGATTGGCGGGTCTTTTACGCTCTTAGCTCTGCCCTGGTCTTCCGCATCTGCACATCCAGATACGACGCCCGTTACGACTGTTTCCACTGATCCTCTTGATCATCTAGACGACGCCGGCGGCAGCTTAGATGTACAGGCTACGGCTGAAGCACCCAGCGCAAATCCATCCCTCAGCATCAAGGATCTGCAGTCGACTCCCGACCACCTTGTTCTTGAAAGCGGTTCCCCGCTGGCAAAGAAGTTTGTCCGCACTCCTTATGAAAAGGCGGAGGTCATTGTTGAAGGTGCTGAATTCGCACCTGAAACGACACTGTCCAATCAGACTCCCGCGGCGAGCTTCGATCAACTTGACCCCAAACCCACATCCAGCGATGATACGCCTTCTTTGAATGACCTAAAGGGTCACGAAGGTGCGGTGTGGGTTGAGAGCAACGCAACACCTTCCGCCAACGCCACCTCAATTGCTCAATTGCAAGGCGATGAGCAAGATGTTAAGACTCTCGATGAGTTGCAGGAAAAGGGTATTCCCGCCATCGATTCTTCGCTTGCAACCCCTGAGATCCTGGTCCAAAACGGACAAATTCGTACCATGACATTCGAGCTGACCAATGTCGGCAAGGATGCGAAGGACATCGAGATCGAGGGCGTTTTCTCCAGCAAGGTCCCCGGTAGTAGTACGGTCATTTGGAGCCTCCAGTGCTCCGTTAAGGGCGGAGCAACCTGCCCCGAGCGCGCCGATGGGTATGCAGAATCGGTTACTCTCACTCAGGACAAGCCCGAGTTCTCGCCCTTCCATTCCGTGATCAACATGCCAAAGGGCTCCACGATCACGATTACCGCTCAGCTTCGCCAAACAATCGCTCAGTGCACCCCCGATGCCATCAATGAGACAACTACTCGTTTCAGCTGGAAGCGCCTGGGTGCTGACAAATCAAAGCAGACTGATCTTGAGCTAACAGGGAAGATCGCCTGCGCAAGCGCAGCTCCCACGCCGACGGCGACCCCTTCGGCGACTCCCTCCCCCACTCCGACGTCTACCACGCCTTCAAGTGATGATCAGACGCGTTCTGCGACAGCAAAGCCGCTACCGACGGCAACTCCGACCCGGCATATCAACCAAAGCCAGTCCAATGTTCAGCCTCGACCCAGGCAGAACGAGGCCCGCCCTGCGCCTGCCCCGGCTCGTCGAGTACAAGTCTTTGCTCCCGGTTCACCGAACCGTCCCACGGCTCAGGAAGCAGCGCGTCGCAGTGCTGCTGCTCGACAGGCTCAGGCAGCTGCCCGCCAGCAGCAAAACGCAAACGCTGCGGCCCAACGCAATAATGCCGCAGCCGCCGCTCCAACTCGCTCAAACAGTGATGCCACCCCTGTTGTTTCACAGGCTCCCGCAGAGAACCAAGACAACTCGCAGCTGGCTGATTCCAGCTACGGTTTCAATGCGAACGGTCGCCGCGGCGGCTTGATGAGTGACGTCGAAGCCAACAGCGCGGTTGCGGTTGCTGCACTGCTCGTCACTGCTGGTGCCGGTGCACTGGCAACCTTCCACAAGGGCAAGTGAAATACTTTCTCTGATTTTCGCTGGCACCTATCACTTGCTAGGTGCCAGTTTTTTATGTTCGAAAGAGCTCTGCACGTCTTTCACGGTGTCCTTGCAAATAGCGCCGGAGCAAGGCGCTAAAGAAGCGCTGGGCTGACCGTGCAGCCCAGCGCTTGTTTCGTTTCAGATGACCTTAGCGACGTCCAAACTTCGCACGCATCACGCGCGCCAAGGCAAGTTCAGCGAAGGCATCCACCAGAAGAGCACCTCCGAAAACACCCGAGAAGATCTTCCATCCAGAACGCGGCTTCGCAGCCTTCACCGCAGAAACCAGCAGTGCAGCACCGGCCGCTGCTTCGATAGAAGCAAGAGCTGAGAGGATCCACGGACGGTCTGAGACAACCGCCATGTAAGCCTTCTGAATAGCGCTGGGATCTTCTTCCTTGTTCCCGGTCATCATGATGTCAACGCTACGACCGATGGCATTCGAGATGCCGCGCGCATTGTGGAGAACTGCGCCTTCAACATCCCCGGCTTCAATCGAACCCTGGAGGAATTCTGCAACGCCCTGAGGCAGTGCAAGAGCCTTCACGACGGCAGTAATTGCATGAACTCCATTGAGGTCCTGAGCGGCCAGCAATGCCTCGACATCAGCACCCGGGACATGTGCCGCGATTTCACGCAGGGCAGGGCGATCTCCCACCAAGTCGACGACCGAAGGATCTACGGACTCAGCAGAAGCGGAACCGGTCACGATGCGCGTTGTCATTCCCCAGTTATGGGTCAGAACATGCTCAAGATGATCATCGGTCACCAAGTACAGATGCAAATCACCATCGGTCATCGCCAAGGAAACCAGCGGAAGATCACCGAAGTTCCATCCTGACTTATCTTCGGGAATTTCTGCCAGCAGTGCGCGATAACCATTGTTCAGCTCGACATCTGCGACATCGACGCCCTCAAGTGCAGCCAAGAGAGGAACCGAAGATGCGGGGGTACGACCAATTTCGACAACGCGAACGCCCGACTCTGACTCTTCGACCTCTTCGGGAAGGAAATCTGCCAGAGGGCTATCACCCTGAGGAAGAGCATCGATGTGTTCTCCACCCAGACGCACCTCTGCCTTGAAGTGCGAAGCTAACTGAGAAGCAAGCTCGCTGACCGTAATTCCTGCTTGCGCATCCTGAGCACCTTCAGCAAGGGTCGCGACTCGCCCGTTCTCAACCGCAATATTGAGGCCCAGAAGCTGAGGAGTTGCCTCAAACCACTCCAATTGGGCCAAAACGGAACTTTCACGGAGCACGTGCGCAACTTGATCGGGATCAAGCTGCGAGGCAATCATCATTCCCTCAACGCGGGTCCATGTCGTATCAGTCATCATTGTCATCCTTCCGAAGACCCTGAGAATCGTCCTTCGACTAGCTACAAGTTTAGCCTGTCCTTCCGATCGATAGGCACATCACAACAGAAAAGGTGAGGGCACCCATTTTGGTGCCCTCACCTTTCAGTGCTAATGAAGCAGTTTCAGAAGCGATCAGCGCATCTTGGTGCCGACCGAGCCCAGACGCTCAGCAGCTTCAACAACGCGTGCAGCCATACCGGCTTCAGCTTCCTTGCCCCAAGCGCGAGGATCGTACTTCTTCTTGTTGCCGACCTCGCCGTCGATCTTGAGGACACCCTCGTAGTTGGTCATCATCCAGTTGACCACGGGGCGGGTGAAGGCGTACTGGGTGTCGGTGTCAACGTTCATCTTGATGACGCCGTTGGCAACTGCCAGTGCGATCTCTTCGTCGGTGGAGCCGGAGCCGCCGTGCATGACCAGGTCGAAGGGGCGGTGATCCAGACCGTAGTGAGCAGCGACCTCTTCCTGGATGGTGCCCAGGAGCTCAGGACGCAGCTTGACGTGACCGGGCTTGTACGCGCCGTGCACGTTACCGAAGGTCAGAGCGGTGATGTAACGGCCCTTTTCGCCAAGGCCCAGGGCCTCAACGGTCTTGATGGCATCTGCGGTCGAGGTGTACAGCTTCTCGTTGATTTCGCCAACGACACCGTCTTCTTCGCCACCCACAGCGCCGACCTCGATCTCGAGGACAGTGTGAGAGTCAACGGCAAGCTGCAGCAGGCGCTTTGCGATCTCAAGGTTCTCATCCAACGGAATGGCGGAGCCATCCCACATGTGGGACTGGAACCAGGGAAGACGACCAGCCTTAACTTCCTCGGCCTCCATGTGCATGAGCTGCTCGGTCCAGGAATCCAGGTTCTGCTTTGCGCAGTGGTCGGTGTGCAGAGCAATGGTGACGTCGTAGTTCTTTGCGACCTCACGGGCGTAGGCAGCCATTGCCAACGAGCCGGCGATACGGTCCTTGACGGTGGAACCTGACCAGTATTCAGCGCCACCCACGGAAACCTGGATGATGCCGTCAGATTCGGCATCGGCGAAACCGCGCAGTGCAGCGCTCAGAGTCTGAGAAGAGGTCACGTTAATGGCCGGGTACGCGAACTTTCCGTCACGCGCACGGTTGAGCATTTCGTTGTAAACCTCAGGGGTTGCGATGGGCACAGGAGCCTCCTAATTGATGACAACATTTGTCGCTTCATATTGTCCCACATTTGCAGAAGAACATCACTGGACTATTGGCCCTCAGATCAAAGTCCTTTGAAGAACCCATCATTGCCCCTGCTCAGCGCTGATCAGGGAGCAATTTTAGACCTACTAAAATACGCCTTTTATATAGGGTGTACTCTTCTTGTCCCTTTTCTCAATATAGGTGGGTGGTTTTTTGGAACGATTCAAACGCGCGCGAATTTGGCTTCACTCTCCGCAGACTTCGTGAGGAGCACGAACTCTCACAAGAAACCTTGGCCTACCGTTCTGGCGTAACGAAAAACCAAATTCAACTACTGGAATCCGGACGCGCTTCGGGACGCAAAGGCGAAGCCCGCGCTTCCAACCCACGTATGACAACACTCAGCGGCATTGCACAAGCGCTTGGCATGAGCGTCTCTGCACTCCTTGCCGAGGCTGGACTCTAAACTAAGAACTCCAGCGATTTAGTAGTGCGACATGACCGGAGTGCCAATCTCCGACCACTGATACACCCAATGCGCCTCTTCAACTGGCATATTGATGCAGCCGTGTGAACCACCGGGTCCACTCCAGCCGAATGAATCCTGCCAAGGGGCACCATGGAAGGCGTAGGAGCCAGTCCAGTAGGTCACCCACGGCACTCCCTTCGCACAGTAAGGCCAATCTGGAGTGCACCCCATATCCTGCGCCTGATACTTGAGGTAAACGTTGTAGAGTCCCGTGACAGTCTCATGACCAGGTGAACCGGGGACAATCGCGACCGGACCGTGGACAACTGTGGCGCCCTCATAAGCGGTAACGGAGTTGTTTCCAAGATTGATCTCAAGCCACTTCTCACCCGGAGCGGCCTGATAAACCAGGTTTTCAGCTCCGTCGGCAATGAGCTTGCGTTCATAGGTTGCCGGAGTGACGTCGTAGCTGAAGTTCCCCTCGAACTTCTTGTTGTCCTTGAGCGAAGTAATCACCGAAGCAGCAAGCGCATCAAGGTCCTTGACCTTTCGGCCATCAACAGCCTTCTTCGGAGTCTGAACGATATCGCCAGCAGAGTTGACGTTGTGGCGACCATTCACAGGATCACGATTGGTTTCTTCGCCCTGAGTACGCACCCACTCACGGACGCGCTCTTCATCAATCGCGGGCTGCTTCAAGGAACCATCGTCGGCCAGAGCAATCTTCACCCATCCAACCCGATCCTTCGAGCTGGCCTCGATCGTGTCTTCACCGTCGGAAATCTCAACGGGAATCTGCGCAAGCTTATTTGCGGCCTCGGCGATGGTCTGCGCGCTTGCGTCGTCAACCACGGGAAGAAGGTTAGTTGCACTCAACTGCACTTCTCCCCCGCGGAGCATCCGCGCGGCCTCGACCAAGGAATTGCGCAGTGCGTCATAGGGAACGCCACGCCCAGCCTGAGACTTGGTTGAAACAAAGGACTCTTGGTCCTCGGCCGGACGAACAGTAGCGTCAACAACCGGAGTTCCCAGCGAGGATGCAATCGAGTTCGACAGATCCTTCATCTTCAGATCATCGACACTGATCGCAGCTGGTACGTCATTATGAACAAAAATCGCCTTGAACCGATTAAACAAGTTCGAATTCGCGGCGAGCGCTTGGTCCGCGCTCCCCTGCGGATCAACGGTTATTCCCATATCGGAAAGCGTCAGGGGTGTCGAATGCCCCTCGACTACAACATTGACCTGCATCGCCTTCGCGCGCTGATCAACCATCTGCGCGATTTCATCCCGGGTCATTCCCGATACCGACTGGCCAGCCACACTGACATTGGGCAGCGCGCGCGCAGAATAGTGCAGGGCATAAGCAACCCCAGCCGCACACAGAGCAATCAGGACGCATCCAAGCGTTACACCGATCACAAGCGGCTTACGTGACCGTGAAGATTTATGTTCAGACATCCCCTCTATCCTACTGATTTCACATCATTTTTGCTTGAAATTCACAGATTGTGCGCATCTATGTGACCCGCATATCTTCAGACAGCCCAGATTGTTTCCTGTTACCCTATTCCAACTGGTCGGGGGTACCGTTAAAGCAGGCGGACCCCAGGAGGGATAAACGTGAGTGACCTTCGTCTTCTTGTCGTTCCGGGGGGCACTTCCCCGGCATCTGTAGCGATGGCTCATGCCTCGCTACACAAGCTCGCAGAGCTGTATGAAGAGCGTCAGGCAGACCCCGATCACCCCGCTCCACACACTGTTGTTGTTATTCGCGACCCTGAGCTTGTTCCCCCATCGAGTTTGCGCACAGCCGCGACCACACCACGTGAAGCCTTCCCACCCGAGCTCTACCCAGAGCTTGCCGAGCGCATCGACGACCCGGCTCTTTTTGACGACGTCGATCTGGTTTTGGCCTCCTCTGGTTCATCTGGTGAACCGCGACTGGTTGGCCTCTCCATCGATGCACTCATGGCCTCGGTCAAGGCGACGCATTCCGTTCTGGGGGGACCGGGGCGCTGGATCTTGGCGCTGAGTTCCCACCACATCGCGGGCGCTCAAGTACTCATGCGTGCTGCCGCGACCGAAATTTCGCCCCAGATCGTTGATTGTTCCCATGGTTTCAATCCAAAGGATCTGCTTCCCGCGATTGCGGGGGCAACCTCCGATCCTTCTCTGCCGGGCTACCTCTCACTAGTCCCCACCCAATTGGTTGATTGCCTGAACGCCGGCGAGGAAGTCGTGAGCGCCTTGGCACGCCTCCACACCATCTTGATCGGCGGCACCCGTCTTGATCCCGCACTGCGCCAACGTGCCGAAGATGCAGGACTCACCATCGTCGAGTCTTTTGGAATGACCGAAACCTGTGGCGGCTGCGTATATGACGGAGTCCCGCTTCCCGGAGTCATGGTCCGCACCCTCGATTGGGAGGGCGCCACCCGTATCGCTATCGCCGGCCCCGTTTTGCTGACGCGCTACCTTGTCGGCGACACCCCATTCCACGACGAGGCCGGTACCCGTTGGTTTATCAGCGGCGATACCGGCGTAATCGACGCCGGTGGTCGTTTGAAAGTTCTGGGGCGCGCCGACGACATGATCATCTCCGGAGGGCTCAACATTCCGCCGATCCGAGTCGAGGATGCCCTGAAGAACGTGGCAGGCATCAAGGACGCGTGGGCGCTGGGCTTGGACGATGAGAAATGGGGACAGGCATTGTCCTGCCTTGTTGTCCCCGAGGACGCTCCTTCCTTCCCTCCCCCACCTGAGTTTGTTGAGGAACAGGGGCATCGCATTCGCGAGGCCGTTTCTTCCCAGATCGGTCGCCCGCAGGCACCGCGTCGCGTGATCTTCGTTTCTTCGATTCCGCAGCTTTCTTCCGGCAAGGTCGATCGCATTGCCGCACGCCAGCTCGCTGAATCTCTCACTGGGACAGAGTCTGAGTGGCGCCGATGAGCACTGAAAATAGGCGACAAGCAAGCCTGGGCGATTGGATTGAAGGTGCCAGGCTGCGCACCCTTCCTGCTGCTGCAGCTCCAGTCTTCGTCGGTGTTGCCGCGGCTTTCGCCTTGGGAGCTGTTCATCTTGCACGCTCAGTCTTGGCGCTTCTTGTCGCTCTATTGCTTCAAGTTGGCGTGAACTACTCCAACGACTACTCCGATGGCATCCGTGGGACGGATGACCAGCGAAGCGGTCCCCAACGTTTGACGGGTTCTGGGCTTGCGCGGCCTCGTACTGTTTTAAAGGCGGCACTAGGGTGCTTCGCCGCAGCCGGAGTCCTTGGGTTGATCCTTGTTGCGATCAGTGGGACCTGGCCTCTGATCGCCGCAGGCATCGCTGCGGTTGCGGCGGCTTGGTTCTACACGGGCGGGAAACACCCTTACGGCTATATGGGAATCGGCCTATCGGAACTCTTTGTCTTTGTTTTCTTCGGGCTGATGGCGACCGTTGGAACGACATGGACGCATATCCCTTCAGCACCTTGGTGGCTGTGGCTCATGGCCTCATGCTTGGGTCTGATGTCGGTGGCAATGCTCATGGTCAACAACATCCGCGACATTCCTACCGATAGCGCTACCGGGAAAAAGACCGTGGCCGTTCGCTTGGGGCAGCGAGCTTCTCGAATCCTCTTTTCCCTGTGCCTGTTGGCCCCGATCTCCGTCTTCTTTGCGCTTCCCGCAGCGATCGGCACCCATGTCATCATCTGCATTTTGGCGTCGCTTGCGTGGATTCTGGCGATCTTCCAGCCGGTCTACTTGGTGTTGAGCGGAGTGAAGGGAAAGGACCTCATCATTGTCCTCAAGCACACCGGCTTTTTAACCTTGGGGTGGGCGCTCTTCGTTAGCGCTCTCTTGGTCTCAAGTACATTTGCCTGAGCAACTGCTCTAAACTCAAATCATGGTACGTATTCTGTTCATCGTCGCATGGTTCGCCGCATCGATTTATGCAATTTCAGATTGGGCAACAACGCCGGCCGACAGAATGCCTATGAAGCTTTCTCGAATGACCTGGCTGATCATCTTGGTCGTGACAGTCCCATTCGTTTCTCTTGGAGCAATTGCGTGGATCGTCCTCAAGATGGTCGCAAATGCCGAGGACCGTCAGGCACAATCCGCTCCCAAAGCCCCAACCGCCCCAGATGATGATCCCGAATTCCTCTTCCGTTTAGAGCGAGATCTTCAGATGAAGCGTAAGCGTGAAGAAGAACGGAAGAATAAAGAAAACCCCTCCACCGCAGACGATGGAGAGGATTCTGATCCAGGTAAGGACGAAGACCCAACGCCTAGCGCTTGAGCTGGGCTTCAGAAACCCCAGGAACCATATCCGAGGCCTTAGACAGCAGGTGCGCAGCCGGCTCGTTATAGGTCATTCCAACCAGCACGTCATCATCAAAAATGAGCGAGGTCAGCGAAGCAAGGGAGCACTGCCGTGACAGCGGTGAGTGTCCCAGGGGCTGGTGACGGATCAGACGCTGAAGCGAAACGATGGGCATTTGGTGCGAAACCAGCAGCGCCTCGTGGCCGCGCGCCTCACGCAATGCGCGAGCGACCGCACGGGTCATGCGCTGGGCAGCATGGGCGTAGGACTCTCCCCAAGAGGGGCGCAAAGGATTCACGTAGTAACGCCAGTATTCGGGGCGTGCAAGAACCCAAGGATTCGCATTGACTGCTACGCCCTCAAAAACTGACTCCGCCTCAATGAGATTGTGATCATGTTCGATCTCAAGCTCATAGGCAAGGGCGGTCGGCGCTGCACTCATCTGGGCACGCAACAGGGGCGAGGCAACGACGTGGGTAATATCGGCGCCGCTGTCGACGAAATACTCAGCGACGGCCTCGGCCATCTCAATACCAAGGTCAGTTAAGCCATAACCGGGAAGGCGGCCGTACAAAATACCATCGGGATTATCAACTTCACCGTGGCGCATCACGTGAATAACAGTCTTCATGACAGGCCTTTCTGGAGGTACCACTGCGCTGAGGCAATACTGCGATGTATTCAGCGCATGCGTTGCGGGAGATATGCCGAAGGGCCCCACCAGTGGAGGGACCCTTCAAGAAGATCACTTCTTGTTGCGACGCTGGTGACGCGTCTTGCGCAGCAGCTTGCGGTGCTTCTTCTTCGCCATGCGCTTGCGGCGCTTCTTAATGACGGAGCCCATGGGGTTCCTCCCTCGAGTGTGTAGGTGCGGCAGAGGTGACTACCGCCTGACGTCAGGTGCCAAAAGGCACAGCAGGTTTATATTACCCGTTAATCCCCGCAACGCGTTCATCGATGTGATCAGTCAGACCGGCGCGGATCAGTTGGCCGACCGCAGACTCGGGAACTCGGAAGCTCTTACCGACGCGAATTGCCGGCATCTCTCCGCTGTGAATCAAACGATAAACAGTCATCTTCGAGACGCGCATAATATCCGCCACCTCAGATACCGTCATAAAACGCGGGGCAGAGTGCTGATCCATTGATGACTCCCAGACGTGCAAAGATTAATTCCGTCTCATGATACTGGAAAGATCCCCCCATTTGGCAACTTTCTCCACTTCAATTTTCTTCAATCACTGCTGTCCCCTGTGTCACGTTATTCACATACGTTTCAGCCAATAGACTTTTAGGGCATTAGGATGAAGCTTGCGAGTGATTCTGGAGGTGACATGGCTCGTAGAAATCGGCGTCCTAGCGCGCCCAGTCGGGTATCCGATCAGCATTCCTCTGCGTCGCATCGTCGCGCACTCGCTCACTCAAGCCGAGGCTACGGACCGACAGGCATCCCCGAAGATCGACCTTCGCCTACCGTTGTCTATCCCGCCGGAGTCAAGCCCTACGCCCTTGAAGATTCTGGAATTCTCACCCGCTTCCGCGTCTGGTTTGCACACGAAGCTCGTTTTTCACCCGCGCGACTGGTGCTCATCGTCTTCGTCATGCTTATTGCATTCATCACCTGTCTTCTTGCCCTTCCTATTTCAACAGCGTCCGATGAGCGCGCACCTTTCGTCGACATTCTCTTTACTGCAATTTCCGCGGTTTGCGTGACCGGCCTGACCGTTGTTGATACCGCGACATATTGGTCGGTTTTTGGCCAAACCGTCATTGCTATGGGCATCTTCATCGGTGGCCTAGGTGTCGTCACTTTGGCAACGATTTTGAGCTACGCCGTTTCCCGGCAGCTTGGGCTGACACAGCGAATGCTGGCAACTGTAGAGACGAAATCCAGCGGTATGGGGCGGCTGACCGCTCTGCTGAAAGCGGTTATCGGAACCTCATTGACCGCTCAGATTTTGCTCACCATTGCCTTCGTTCCCCGCTTCCTCACCCTGGGCCATGAGACCGTATGGGAATCGCTCTTCCATGCGGCTTTCATGGCAATCTCGGTGTTCAATAATGGCGGTTTCGTGATCTTGAGCGGCGGTTTGGTCCCCTACCACACGGACTGGTGGATGCTCAGTCCCATTATTCTGGGAACCTTCGTCGGGGCGATCGGCTTTCCTGTTATCTCCGACCTCTCACAGCACTGGCGCACCCCCTCCAGATGGGCCCTGCATACAAAACTCACACTTTCGACATACATTCTTCTGGTTTTCTTTGGCACCATCGCTTTCGCCTTCACTGAATGGACCAATTCGGCAACCCTTGGTGATCTTGACATTTCCTCGCGACTGTTGAACTCGCTGCTGGCAGGGGTCAACACCCGCTCCTCGGGTCTGTCCTCTTTGGACGTGGCGAATATGCGTCCCCAGACCCACTTCATTCAAGACATCATGATGATGATCGGCGGCGGTTCCGTATCAACCGCAGGCGGCATCAAGGTCACGACCTTCGCCGTTCTTTTATTGGCTGCTGCGGCCGAAGCCCGAGGCGACCGCGACATCGAAGTCTTCAGCCGACGTATCCCCCACTCGGTGCTCCGCCTGGCCGTTGCAGTGACCCTCTTGGGATCGCTTTTGGTTGCTCTCTCGACCGTCGTTTTGCTGACTTTGACCGGCTACAGTCTTGATGTCGTTCTCTTCGAATCGATTTCCGCATTCGCGACCGTTGGGCTTTCAACGGGCATTACTCCCGATCTCCCAGCTCTTGCAAAATACGTTCTTGCAGCCCTGATGTTTGCAGGACGTACTGGAACCATGACTCTCGCAGCTGCGCTCGCTCTGCGCGATCGGCCTCGAGCAATTCGCCAACCGGCCGAGTCTCCGCTGATCGGCTAAGAGCCGCGTCGCCCCACGAGCAAAAGCCCGCACTCGTGGGAGAATACGACTATGGCAGAAGAAAAGACCCTTGCATCGGGAACCCTGGTCATCGGATTGGGACGTTTCGGTTCCGCCGTTGCCCTCACTCTGGACAAGCTTGGCTACGAAGTGCTGGCAGTCGAAAAAGACAGCCGCCGCGTCCAGCAGTTCTCGGGTCGTATTCCCGTTGTCGAGGCCGACGCCTCCTCCATGGAAGCACTGAACCAGTTGGGGGCCAGGGATTTTTACTCCGCGGTCGTGGGGATTGGTTCCTCCTTGGAGGCCTCGGTGCTGATCACTGCAAACCTTGTCGATATCGGAATGACAAATATTTGGGCGAAGGCTATCTCACGCGAGCACAGTCGTATTCTTCGACGCATCGGCGCCCAGCACGTTGTTGCTCCCGAATTCGATGCCGGTCAGCGTACGGCCCACCTCGTCGGTGGACGCATGATCGACTACATCGAAATGGACAAGGACGGCTTTGCCATCATGAAGCTCCGTCCGCCGAAAGAAGTGTGCGGTTTTACCCTCAGTGAGCTCGATCTTCGAGGCCGTTACGGCGTGAACGTGTTGGGGATTCTTCGTCCGGGTGCGCCCTTTGAATACGCCGACGCGACGACTCGAATTAACCGCGAAGACACCATTGTGGTTTCAGGCGATACGCGACTTTTGGAGTATTTCGCAAACCGTCCCTAAGTGGTGGCTTCACTTTTCCTATTCTGCGCATGCACCGTGTTGTGGATTTACATGATGGGAATTCTATGTGCGCACCAGTCCAAACTGGACGCAGATGCCGGTGGCGTGGTTTAGCGTAGGAATATGGCGAAAGAAAAAAGCGTGTACCGCTGCAGCGAATGCGGTTGGACCTCACCCAAATGGGTTGGCCAGTGTAGAGAGTGCCACCAATGGAACTCCATGGAAGAGTCCGGCCCCTCTGCTTCCGTTCCGGGTGCCGCTGTCGCACTCACGCCTCGTCAGCCTGCTCAGCCCATCAATGACATCAGTGCTGAGCGAGCGCGGTCCAAACCAACCGGAATCGGCGAGTTCGACCGTGTTCTCGGTGGGGGTATTGTTCCCGGGGCTGTCATCCTTCTTGCCGGTGAACCCGGGGTCGGAAAGTCCACTCTTCTTCTGGATGTTGCCTCGACCTGCGCCGCGGAGGCACCGGTCTTGTACATCACCGGCGAAGAGTCTGCCTCACAGGTCAGGGGACGCGCAGAACGTATTGGCGCCCTGCACCCGCAGCTTTTCCTTGCGGATGAAACATCGCTTTCCACGGCTCTTGGCCAAATTGACGCGACCAACCCTTCTTTGGTCATCATCGATTCAGTTCAAACTCTTCAATCCGACCAGCTCGATGGCAGTGCCGGTAGCGTTGCACAGGTTCGCGCTGTTGCAACAGCTCTCATTCGCGTTGCCAAGGAACGTTCAATCCCCATTCTCCTTGTAGGCCATGTGACTAAAGATGGCGGGATTGCTGGGCCTCGCCTACTTGAACACTTGGTGGATGTCGTCTGCCAATTCGAAGGCGATCGGCACACGCGACTTCGCTTGCTCAGAGCTGTCAAGAATCGTTATGGACCCACCGATGAAGTGGGCTGCTTTGAACTGAGCGACACGGGAATTGTTGGTTTGACTGACCCTTCGGGTTTGTTCCTTTCCCAGTCCCAGTCTGCGGTTCCAGGCTCGTGCGTCACCGTCACTCTTGAGGGACGCCGCCCCCTCCCCACTGAGATCCAGGCTCTTGTCGCACATACTTCTGCTGGTTCCCCTCGTCGAACTACCGTCGGAGTTGACCACTCACGCGTAGCGATGATTTTGGCAGTCCTTCAGGCACGCCTCGGTATCGATACCTCTGATTGCGACGTCTATGCCTCAACTGTCGGAGGTGCCCGTATCAGTGAGCCGGCTGCCGATTTGGCAACGGCAATCGGAATTGTCTCGGCCATTCGGGGAACCCCAACACGCAGCGCTCTGATTGCTTTCGGCGAAGTGGGGCTCACGGGGGAAGTCCGTGCATGCACTGGCGTGCGTCGCAGAATTCAAGAGGCTGCACGCCTCGGATTCAAGGTCGCCATCATTCCTGCACAGGGAAGTGAAGAAGCAATGGGGATCGACGGAATTACGGTTCTGCCAATCTCCGACCTTGCCGGCGCACTACGTGCCGCTATTCACTGAGTCTCTTCCTTCATTGTGCGGATACTCGAATACACTTAGAGTAGGAATCACGCATCGAAAGGCAGGATTCATGACATCAGATGCCGCTCTTCTGTGCAGCGCACTTCAAGATATCGCACCGGGCACGCCCCTTCGCGAAGGATTGGAACGCATCCAGCGCTCCCATACCGGCGGCTTGATTGTTCTTGGTGTCTCTCCTGAGCTCGAAGAAATGTGCTCGGGTGGTTTCGATCTCGATATCGAATTCACGGCCTCACGCCTACGCGAATTGTGCAAAATGGACGGCGCGGTCATCATCGACCCCACCGACTGGCGAATCCGCAAGGCAAATGTCCAACTTTTCCCCGATCAGAGCATCCCTACCGATGAATCGGGTATGCGTCACCGCACTGCACAACGCACTGCCTACCAAACCCACCTTCCGGTGCTCTCAGTTTCGGCATCGATGCGTCTTATTTCCATCTACGTCGGCAAGTACCATCACATCGTTGAAGAGCCCGAAGCACTGCTGTCTCGCGCTAATCTGGCCGTCGACACTTTGGACCGCTACAGCCAGCGACTGGACGAAGTCCTTCAGACCCTCACGATCTTGGAAATGCGTGATTCTGCAACGGTTCGAGATGTCGCAACCGTTATGCAGCGCATGGAGATGATCCGACGCATCACCTCTGAGATCAACGAATACCTTGAAGAACTCGGTTCAGAAGGGCGTCTTTTGGCTCTTCAGGTCGATGATCTGGTCCGCGGCTCCGGCTCCGAACGAGCGCTGGTTCTTCGCGACTACACCCGAGATGCCTCTGCAGTATCAACGGCAGAAGCCGCACTTTCTGAGCTTGCCAGCGATCGCCTAGTCGACCTTGCGGCTATTGCTAACGTATTGGGTCTGGGCGTTTATGATCCCACTGATCTGGATCGCACCATCCAACCGCGCGGTGTACGTGCTCTCTCCTTGGTTCCTCGTCTTCCCTGGAATGTCATCAAAGACATCACCAGTCATTGGGAGAACCTTGCGGACCTGCGTGAAGCGACAGTTGAAGATCTGCAGCAAATCGAAGGCATTGGCCCCTATCGCGCAAAGCTCATCCGCGAAACGCTTGAGAATCAATTCTCAATGGCTGCCACGGGAATTGTCGGCTGGTAATCGGCGGGACAGACTAGAGCTACACCCCAACTGGCTCTAGGTTTGGGCTCCCCTCGTGCCCCCTAACCGCAGTGGGGAAGAGTTCTAATGGCCTTCTTGACCCTGCGGAGCGTTAGTCGCTTCAGAGGTGCTTGATTGCGAGGGCTCGGGCGTTGCTTCAGTTGTTGGCTGAACCGGCTGAGTCAGAGTGAATACTCGTTCATCTCCGACCGCCTGGCCATTCAACAGCAGCTGTAAACGATAGGTTCCAGCTGGAGCAGGATCGGTCGCACCATCCGAATTCCGGTCCTTCGCATCACACCCAGAGTAGAGCCCGCCGTCCCACGTCAGGCCGCCATTCCAAGTATCGCCGGGAATCAAGAGCAGCGTCGCGCTTTCGCGATCACGCTGGCACTTCGAGCCGTCATATACCGTTTCGTCGCCGGTGGAAATCTTGAAATCGATGTGCCCGAACTCAAACGAACAGGCAACTCCCGCACGGTTTTCAATAGCGACCGAAATGTTCTGGGCTTGGCCAACCTCACCACCAGAAATGGTCGGGCGAACCGTCAGATCCGCTGAAGCACAGGCGGGAATACGAACTCGCCCTTCCGGATCGACAATTCCATCGGCTGTGGCCTGTTCACCATCTTGAAGGGCGGCAGTTCCAGAGCGCGTCACTGTCGCGGTGGGCGTCGGCGAAGGACTTGCAGAGGCACTTGGAGTAGCCTCGGGCGCGGAAGACTTAGTGACCGCTGAGACGGCCTTTGCAATCCCCCACACAATAAGCGTGATGATCACAAGTAATCCGAGTCCGGTGACGATACGCCTGACCCACAGGGAAGGAGGCACCTGTCCCCCAGCCGGTTTTCTTGGAGAAGTGCCACCCGAACGAACTGTGGGACGACCAGACGGACGACCACCTGGACGTCCTGCGCGAGGAGCCCTTGAACGAGATGCAGAGGCCGAAGAAGACCGTGGCCTATTGGGCATGAGACTACCTTCTCCCCTCAGACACATCGCTCTTACGAGCATTCACACGCTGCGCCCCAAGAGTGCCCTTGTCACGCCGAGCGCGCGCCTTCGTCACTTCGGTGTCATCATCCTTTGGGTCAATGACGCACCAGCGTTCAACGATCACTCCGGCAATACCCCACAAACCAGCACCGAGCGCACACATCAGTCCGCAAATTCCAGCGTAAACACTGGTCTGCGCTTCCCAGCGAGCGAGGAAGGCCAAGGACATACCTGCTAATAGCCCAGCGCTAATCACTCCGCCAAGCGCACTTGCACGAGCGAACATTGCAATTCGGAAAGCTGATACGGCGTCAACCCAGGTTGCTTTATGCGCTCGAAAGCGCCGAACCTGGATTCCCATCCAAAGAAGCACACCAGCGACAACAACAAAAACCAGGGCCAGGGCAGGATGAATAATCCACGGCCCTGCACCCTGACGAATCGCAAAGGCGGTTACGGCTGCGGCAAGCGCCGAAGCAGCGGCTGCCTCGGCAATTAACAGCACAATATTCAGCGGCTTCATGAATCCTCAGGACGACGACGGAAGACTGGAATCTGGCCGGTAATGCTTGGACGGATTGTCACGTCGCGGTTGACAGAGGAAGGGGTCTGCGAGCCGGGAGTCATTGGCCCCTGATCAATGGAATCATCGAGCTTGGGATCAAGAACATGACTGTAGCGAGGCGGCAAGCTAGGAGAAGGACGACGCACGTCCTCACGCGGGCTCAGCACACTGGAATCATCCACAACGCGGACGTCCTCAGAGAAGTTCCAGCCCGGCAGAGCGCGCGAGGTGCGAGCTTGCGAGGCGGACTTCCGCTGGGCAGAAGCAGCCGAAGGCTTCGCCCCCGAAGCGTTTTGCGTAGGTGCAGCACCCTCTGAATACGTACGTCCCTGCGTGGGAACCGAGGCCTGGCTTCCCGCTGACGAGGCCGGCTCGGGGCGGCGAGCAAAGAGCGAACTACGCCTTGGCTGGGTAGCTTCCGCCCCGGGCTTCTGTTGCTCTTGAGGAGCAGGTGCGCGGTGCGAAAGCTTTGCACGGTGAGATTGTGCGGCAAGACGATCGGTACGTGCACGGAATGGACGCGGCGAATCAGCCGTCGAGATACCCGTTCCTTCTTCGGTTACCGGACGCCAACGCGGGCGACGAGTCCGACGTCCAACGGGAACCTCGGCGGTAATCGGTGAAGTCGAGGGAGAATTCTGCGCCGGCTCTTGCGCGCTCTGGATGTCGGAGGACTGCGCTGCGGCCTCGGGAATGGCGTGAGGAAGAGCGCTGCCCTGCAGGCGTTCGAGGAGCGAGTGCCGCTCGACAACGGGCTGCTCGGGTTCAGCAGAAGGGACAGGACGACGAGGCTCCAAAGAGACCATGCCCTGAGCAAGGTTGGCGGAAGCCGCAGTCGTATCTGCTGGAGACGGGGTGGCCGACAGGTGCAGACGACGAAGCGGAGGTGCGCTCACCGGAGAAGGTGCAGGAACCTGGCGACTCACTAGCTGCGCGGGTACCTCACCGGAAGTCTCCGCAGGAGAGGACACGGAAGTTTCTTTGGGTGCAGGCGTAGGTTGAGCGGCAGAAACTGCTGAGGCCGAAGGCTTCGAAAGCTCAACATGGCGCGATTCAACGGATTCGACCGGAGCTCCCCAGCGATCCCACAGGCGATGCCAGGTCACATCGGTGCCTTCATCGCTGGGAGCAAGGCCAGAACGCGATGCTTCGGGAAGCATGTCCAGGCGACTCGGACGCGAGGATTGGGAATTTGTCTCAAGCTTGAGAGGACGCAGCTGCTCAGCATGATCGAGGCGAGGAAGGCGCATCCGGTGAAGAAGTTCATCCGAATCAGCGATCACCGATTCGGGATCTTCGAGCCAGTCCCCCACTGCGTCAAGAATTCCACCACGATCCGGAGCCTGTGCGATAAGCTCCGATGCGGCACCGAGGCCGGAAAGCTCAGCCTTGGGCTGGGCCATCAGCCACGGAGAGAGCACAAAAGCACGCTGATGTGCACGCGGATGCGGCAGCGTCAGACGCGGGTCATCCGAGCTCACGCCGTCAATTTGAATGATGTCGATATCGATGGTGCGCGAGCCCCAGACTTCATGACGTACACGACCCAAGCGTGCTTCAAGCTCGTGGATCCGATCCAAGAGGTCGAGGGGTGCCATGGACAGCGTTCCCAAAACGACGGCATTCCAATAATCAGGCTGAGGCTTTTGGTCGGGACGCAATACAGCGCGCGTACGAACCAGGGGCGAAACTTGCGTAATTTCCAAGCCATCCCAGCTGGACATTTCGTCAATTGCTCGCTTGAGGGTGACGGGAACATTGCCCAGATTTCCACCAAGTGCGAGCACTACTGCGCGCGGAGCCAAAGGTGCGTCAAGTTCGTCCTGGGCAGGCTCATCGACCTGTGCTGCTTCGCTTTCCTCAGCCGTGTCCACCACAAGCTCCGAGGCCGTCGCGGGCTGCTGCGGTGCCGCGGGAGAGTGCAGCTGAACGGGCTTATCTGAATCAGAGGCCGGGGATTCTTCTTCCTGAGAAGCTACGGCATCTGATGGTGTGCTGGGCGCAGAGGGAGCGGGGGGCACATCCTCATCAGCATCGGGAGCACTGGGGGGAACAACATTCGATGCCGCGACGAAAGGAAGCGGGATATCGCCCTTGCGAATGGTGACCGAAACATCGGTAAAGGGAACGTCGATGGGCGCTTCAGGCTTATGGACAATAACCTCAACGCCACGAACACGCGAATCTTCAAGGGCCGCATCAGCGATCTTGTGGCCAAGTGTTTCAATCAGACGAACCGAGGGGCCCACAAGGATCGCGTGAGCTTTCTCTGCAATTTCAGCGTAAGAAACCGTATCGGCAATGTCATCACTGAGTGCAGCGCGATCGGTATCAACCCACAGAATCAGGTCAACAGTGAAGGTTTGAGGAGCGTTCCACTCCTTTTCGAGAACTCCGTGGACAGCCTCAGCTGTAATACCGCGTAACGCGATCACATCGAGTTGTCCCACCGAGCCCTCACCTCCCTGCACGAACAAGCTTTGCTTGTTGGCTTATGGCATGGACCCTGACGGCCCATATTCCGTCTGAAAGCGCGCGCCGAGATATATCGAGAGTTGCTTCATCTCGGTCCGAAAGGGGGGACTGACCGAGGAAGCGTTTCCGGGACGCACCTATAAGAACAGGGTACCCAAGCTCAGCAAAAATCGGCAGCGACGCGACGAGAGACCAGCATTGTTCGTTATTCAGTGAAAAACCCAATCCCGGGTCAACAATGATGCGCTCGGGCTCAACCCCGGCCTCGAGAGCATCACGAACCTGTTGGGAAACCCGCTCTCTCAAGGCAACTGCGATGGGCTGATCGCCGTAGTCGAAAGACTCTTCGGGCATCCCCGGAAGCGCGCGATAGTGCTGAATAACATAGGCACAGGAGGTCGATGCAACGGCCGCATTCATCTGCGGATCCCAGCGTCCTCCACTGACATCATTGATGATGGCAGCACCCGCGTCTGCCGCACGACGCGCTGTTAGCGCATGCAGGGTATCAACAGAAACAACAACCCCCGATGCGACAAGGCGCTGAATGATCGAGCCAATTCGCTCCCATTCTTCGTCCTCGCTGATTCGCGTGGAGTTCGGACGTGTTGATTCACCGCCCAAATCGACCAGGTCTGCACCTTCGTCGAGCATTTCCTGAGCGTGGTCGAGCGCCGCTCCCGGATCCAGAAAACGGCCCCCATCAGAGAAGGAATCTGGGGTGACATTCAAAATGCCCATGACGAGCATGCGATCCCTTGGCAGATCGACGCCTTCGGGAAGACGAGGCGGTTGTGCACCTCCCGCGAGCGCCCAAGAGGAAGAGGCCTCGACAGAAGTCATCGGCGGACCCCACCCAATGCCAGGGACATCATTTCCGCTCGAGTAGCGTCGCGCTTGACGATTCCACGAAGAGCAGAGGTCACGGTCGAGGACCCCGGCTTGGAAATACCTCGCATCGTCATGCACATGTGCTCGGCCTCAACAACGACAATGACACCCTGAGGTGCAAGAACCTCATCGATGGCATCGGCGATCTGAGCTGTCAGACGCTCCTGAACCTGCGGGCGACGCGCATACCCTTCGACGACACGCGCAAGCTTTGACAGCCCCGTAACGCGACCACCCTTGGGGATGTACCCCACATGCGCATGCCCGTAGAAAGGCAGCAGGTGATGCTCGCACACGGAGTAGAAGGGAATATCGCGGACCATTACGATCTCATCGGTACCCACTTCGAAGGTGGTCTTCAGGTGTTCACGAGGATCTTCTTCGAGGCCGCTGAGAAGTTCGCGCCACGCACGACCCATCCGCGCGGGGGTATTGCGAAGTCCCTCGCGGTTAATGTCTTCGCCGACGGCTTCAAGAAGCGCGCGCGAAGCGTCTTCAACGCCTTGTTGATCGTAGCTCACTGGGCATTCTCCTCGGGCGCGATACCACCATCGGGGTCATCCAGAACCTCTGCGGGAGCAGACGGGTCAGCCGATGGTTCATCAGCAGATTCGGACTGCGCACGCTCACTCAGGGGCATAGCGATGGGATTTCCCATAACCGCGCCCTGAACCGCGCCTTCCGCACCGTAATTCCACACCGGACGCTCATCTTGTTTGATGACGTCCTTGAAGATCTCGGCAAGCTGCGCTTCGTCCAGAGTTTCCTCTTCCAAAAGACGCTGGGCCAAGCGGTCCAGAACCGCACGATTCTTAGTCAAAATCTCCCAAGCCTCACGGGTCGCGTTATCCAAGAGCGCACGCACTTCCTGGTCAACGACAGAAGCAAGCTCATCAGAATAGGCACGCTCAGCGCCTCGACCGGTACCGTAACCGGTCATTGGGTCCGAATCATCCGCACTCAAACGGACGTTACCTACGCGATCGGACATGCCGTATTCAGTAACGAGTGCGCGAGCTTGAGAGCTGGCCTTCTGGATATCGTTCGACGCACCGGTTGAAGGATCACGGAAGACGATTTCTTCGGCAACGCGGCCACCCATTGCATAGACCAGATCATCAAGAATCTGATTCCTGGTCTTGGAGTAGCGGTCTTCGGTGGGCAGCACCATGGTGTAACCCAGCGCGCGTCCACGCGGAAGAATGGTGACCTTCGTGACCGGATCCGTGTAGCGCAATGCCGCTGCACACAGGGCGTGGCCGCCTTCGTGATAAGCAGTCACCAGCTTGTCGTGGTCATTCATGACACGAGTGCGCTTCTGCGGGCCGGCGATTACACGGTCAATGGCCTCGTCAATCGCGCGGTTATCAATCAAGTCAGCATTTGAACGAGCCGTCAGCAATGCGGCCTCGTTCAAGACATTTGCCAGATCCGCACCGGTGAAGCCCGGGGTGCGCTTTGCGATCATATGCAGATCGACATCATCGGTCAGGGGCTTGCCCTGAGAGTGCACACGCAGGATTGCCTCGCGTCCCTTCAGATCGGGAGCTTCAACCGCAATCTGTCGGTCAAAACGGCCCGGACGCAGCAGGGCGGGATCAAGGATATCGGGACGGTTTGTCGCGGCGATGAAGATCAGATTCGAGGAATCATCAAAGCCGTCCATCTCAACCAGCAGCTGGTTGAGGGTCTGATCGCGTTCATCAGAACCGCCACCATAACCCGAACCGCGGTGACGACCGATCGAATCGATTTCATCGACGAAGATAATCGCGGGAGCAACCTTCTTTGCGCGGGATACAAGATCACGCACACGCGAAGCGCCGACACCGACATACATCTCAAGGAATTCCGAACCGGCGATGGAGAAGAAGGGAGCTTCAGCTTCACCCGCCACTGCCTTCGCCAGCAGGGTCTTACCTGTTCCAGGAGGACCGTAGAGGAGCACACCTCGAGGAATGCGTGCACCGACCTTGCGGAACTTCTCGGGGGCAATCAGGAACTCGCGAACTTCTTCAAGTTCCTCAACGGCCTCGTCTTCACCGGCCACGTCAGCAAAGGTGACGTTCGGGCGTTCCTGGTTAAAGTCCTTAGTGCGGCTCTGGCCAAAGGGACCCATCATCTGGGATCCACCCATGCGGCTCATAAAGAACCAGAAGAGCCCCATGACCAGCGCCAAGAGAAGAATTGCGGCAAGAGTTGAACTCAGGAACGAGGACTGCGGGTAGTACGCATCCCAACCTTTACCGGGATTGGCTTTCTCAACCGACTCAACAATTGACTGCGATTGCGTGCGCGCATAGGTGAAGCTGATATTTCGCCCCAAGCTACGTTCGCGGTCATTGACACCGGTGGACTTGTGGGTCCACGGGTCCTTCAACACCAAGTTGACCTGCTGAGTTCCATCGTTAACGACGACGCGTTCAATCTGAGCTTCCTTCAGGATCTGAAGACCTTCGGAAGTATCCACCGATTGCGGCTGGAACCACGTCCACAGGAAGAACAGGGCGATCACCAGGGGAAGCAATGGGATTGCAACAAGCCCCCAGGTATTCCTCTTCTTCTTGTTCTGAGTGTTATCTGCCATGGATTTACCTTTCAGCCGCCGTATACGTGCGGTGCCAGGGTCCCAACGAAGGGAAGTTGACGGTAGTGCTCTGCGTAGTCCAGTCCGTAGCCCACAACGAATTCATTCGGGATATCGAAACCGACGTACTTGACCTCGACCTGGACCTTGAGGGCTTCGGGCTTGCGCAGAGCAGCAGCAATTTCCACAGAGGCCGCTCCTCGAGCCAGAAGGTTTTCACGAAGCCAGGACAGAGTCAGTCCAGAGTCAATAATGTCTTCGACAATCAGGACATCACGCCCGGTGACGTCTGTATCGAGGTCTTTGAGGATACGGACAACGCCGGTCGACTTAGTGCCCGCACCGTAGGAGGAAACGGCCATCCAGTCCATCGAGAGAGGAGTGTGGAGGTGGCGTGAGAGGTCGGCGACGACCATGACCGCGCCTTTGAGGACACCCACAAGAAGAATTTCTTTGCCCTGGTAATCGGCATCAATTTCAGCGGCGAGCTCAGCCATTCGGCGTACCAGCTCGTCTTCCGTAACCAGAATGCGTTCGAGTGCGTTTCCCATGTCCTGTGCGTCCACAGTCCCACGTCCTTTCCTGTACGGGTCCCGACTTTACAAGAGTGCCACATGTGCGCGAAGAGGCGCTCAGCATGGCAGAGTTTCTCGCTCTTGGCGCAACAAGGAAGAGCCGGCAGGTGTCATGGCAATGAGATACGCCTGCTTTCCTTTCCCTCTGCGTAAGAGCGTTCCCCCTGGAACCGAGATGGGCCCTTGTCCCGTCCAGTGGTTGATTAGTGCGCGCGCCTCTTGAAGATGCACGTAGCTCGGTGCTCCAAGTGCGCTCAGGTAGCGGTGAAGGACGCGCATCTGCACCGCCTCGGGAATCTGCTGCAGGTGCTCGATTTTGAGGATTCCCATTCCCGAGGCCATACCCTCCTGTGGCGGCATCGCTTCCCACGCGCATGTCCACACCTGGTTCGCCCACTGATCCAAGGCCTCGTCATCGGCTGCGGAAAGCTCCGCAGTGCGCGCAAGGGCGGGAACGGGATCAATCCCCAAGCTGCTGCGCAAACTAGGAAGTGCACATTCTCGGATCGCGCTCCGACGTAGCGCACTTCCATCAGAGGCTCTCCAAGGGCCATCCATTGCATTCGAAGGATCATCAATCCAGGGAAGACCAAGCTGGCGACATACACCAATCGTCTCAATACGTCGACATTTTATAATTGGTCGAATCCAGACGATCTCTCCCGCGTCATCACGCGAACTCATCGCTTTCAATGACCCAACTCCAGAGCCACGCGCCAAACGCAAAAGCACGGTTTCAGCCTGATCATCCATCGTGTGCCCAAGGAAGACCGCAACGCGCCCTCCCAAAGATCTGGCATGGTCCACAAGAGCGCGCCGACGCGCATCGCGAGCCGAGGCCTCGGGGCCCCCTTCCGCCGCAAGCGTGACGCTCACCCACTGGGCGTGAGCACCGAGCGAAGCCATGCGTTCACTCACCTCACGCGCCTCGATATCCGATCCGGCTCGGATTCCGTGATCAACAGTCAAGGTGTGGGGAGTACAGCCCGCGCGCAGGCAGTGATCAATAATGACCGCCGCGAGCGCAGTTGAGTCTGCGCCTCCCGATACGGCGATAAGAAGCGCATCGCAGTGCTGCAGGGCCCACTGAACATGCGGGCGCACTTCCAGCGAGAGCCGACGTACATCTCCCTTAGGATTAGCGGGAATTGTGATCACTGGAAGCTCGGCCACATCCGGTTGTTCAGAATTGATTCAAGACCGGGGCCGGTCAAGATCTGATGGACTTCATTGGCCATCTCACGGCGAAGCTGAGTGATTCCTGCGGGAGCCACTCCCCCAAGCAGACTGATCAGAGCCCCATCAACCATAAAATCCGCAGGCCGATGCGCAGTAATCCAATTGACCGAAGACAGATCCTTCGGAGTCAATGAATCCATAAAAACATCGATGATGCACTCGCGAAGAAGCAGCTGACGGGCAAGCTCTTCAGCATCAATTGCATCAATCGGCGCGGCGGCGACAAGTTCGCGGCAATACTCCCGATAAAAAGGAGTTCGCATGGAAAGCCACGTATCAACCCCCGCGCGCAAAGAGACCCACTTTGCCCAATCTCCCAAGTCAAACTTGGCGCGCACACCCACCTCTAAAACATTCGGGGCGACAAGATAGGCAGCAGCGCCGCTGGGCCCACTCACACTCAGAGAATGCTTTGCCAGCATTCCTAAAGCAGTACACAAGGTGGCCGCGCTGGGAAGACTGCGTGCGCGCACTCCCCATTCATCGGCAAAATCTGCCCACTGAACCATTGCGCTGCGGCGCTCAATGATCGGCAGGTCCACGTGCAGGCTTTCCTGCACATCAGAAGACGAAAACTCAGCGAAGCGAGCGATCAGAGAAGGCAAACGCCTAGAAGCCCATTCTTGCCCACGACGAAGACGCGAGACAATCGCCTGCGCTGATGAGGCTGAAGCCTGAGGTCCAGAAAACATGCCCATCGCACTCAGGCGCGCGATCTGTGTGAGTGAGGGATACAACGGCATGTCTCTATGCTATCGAATTGCTCTGCGCTTGTATGCAGCCTTTTCGACTGAACTCACGGCTGAACCGGTACTACTCAGCGAATGCTTGACAGCACTCACATCTTTGCAATGGCAGTGACGAAATCATCCAGATAGCTTCGAGTTGAATACGCGCCATCGCCGGGGACTTTGTCGAAACCGACAATGAAAATCACCTGGTGTCCCTTCGACGTCGACACAACGCCGGCAAGTGAAGAGACCTCCGAAAGAGAGCCAGTCTTCGCCTGCGCATTGCCAGCAACGACCTCGTCATTCAAGCGGTGTGCGAGGGTTCCCTGCACGCCCGCCCAGGGCAGGTTTCGGACCACTCGTGGTGCAACGGGCTGTGAGGCCTCGAAACCCTGGGAAAGAATTGCCGCCAAGGTCTTTAGCGCAATCCGGTCATTCGAGGACAGGCCCGAGCAGTCCTCCAGGGAGAGCTGATCCGTGGGAATTCCGCGATCCGCCAAGGTCTTTTCAAGGTTCTTGACCGCGCCGTCGAATGTCACTTCAGAGCCTGCCTGACGCGCCGCAAAGTGACAGTACTGGTCTGCAAGGGTGTTATCTGAGTGGTAGAGCATCCAGCGAATCTGCTCATCGAGGCTTGCGGACTGAACAGATGCGATCCGGTTTGCGCCCTGCGGGGCTGCGCCTCGGACGCCAAAATCAACGGAGATCCCCTGCTCACTGAGCTTTTGCGCGAAAACCTCCGCAACATTGGAGATTGAGTCGGGGTAGAACTCATTTGACTTCGGATAGGTGCGACCTGCATCGATCGCATAGGGAGCAAGCTGGCCTTCGTAGTCGGCAACCTGCTGTTCGCTCCACGAGGCGGGACGCTTGGTGTCGGCAAAGAGCGCGGGAGCCGCGTGAAGCTCGACGTGAGAAATTCCCTTAGAGACCAAGGCATTCGCCGTGTCTTTCGCAAGGGTTTCAAGACCTGCGCGCCCGCTGACCTCAAGGGAGTTGGTTCCCTCACCCAAGAGAAGGTCGCCTTCTCCTTCGAGGTAGATGTCATCATCACTTTGCGCAACCGAGGTCGTCAGGTGCGCATTGGGGTCCAGGTGGCTGAGAGCGGTATAGGCCGTGAGGATCTTGGTGATTGAAGCCGGGGTGTGGGCACTTTCCGCATTACTTTGGAAGAGCGTCTGACCGTTGTTCGCATCAACGACGAGCGCCCACGCGTTCCAACCGCCTTCTTCGGCTGCCGAGGCCGCGGGAGCCCACGCTTCTTGGAGTTGTTGGGCGGTGGGAGCTTGACTATCGCTCTGCGACTGTGAAACATTCAATGTAGGAGCGGGCACAGCAGAGGCTGTGGGGACTGCAGATGGCGCAGATGCTTGAGAAAGTGTGAAGATGCCAGGTGCGATATCATGCACATCTGCCACAAAATAGGCTGCGATCAGCACCGCAGCGCTAGTAGCGCCTACAATCGCAGCAGTAGTCCCGCGTCGCATGTGGGGATTGTCCTTCCATCAATGGTCTAGGAACAACCCTAATGCTTCGAGGGGTAGTAATACGTAATCGACATCCACGTGGTGGATCAACGACTCAACCAGTCAGGAGAGGCTCTAATGGAATTCGACGTGACCATCGAGATTCCTAAGGGAAACCGAAACAAGTACGAGATCGACCACGAAACGGGACGCATCCGTTTGGATCGTATGCTCTTCACCTCGACTCGCTATCCCGATGACTACGGCTTCATCGACGATACCTTGGGCGAAGACGGCGACCCCTTGGATGCACTGGTTCTGCTTGAAGAACCGACCTTCCCGGGCTGCGTAATCCGCTGCCGCGCACTGGGCATGTTCCGTATGCGCGACGAAAAGGGCGGTGACGATAAGGTCCTATGCGTTCCCGCATCCGACCAGCGTGCAGCATGGCGTACCGAGATTGAAGACGTCTCTGAATTCCACCGTCTTGAAATCCAGCACTTCTTCGAGGTCTACAAGGACCTGGAGCCCGGCAAGAGCGTTGAGGGCGCACACTGGGTTGGACGTGAAGAGGCCGAGGAAGAAATTCGTCGTTCCTACCAGCGCGCAGAAGAGCACGGTTTCAACGCGCACTGATCGCTCAAACACTTATTAACGGGATCGGGCTGGTGTTCGTGAGAACACCAGCCCTTTTTCTGTTTGCAAAACAGACACACGAAGTCGGCAAATGACACAGGCTATAACGCGTGACATTCGCCAACAACCCGTGGAGCACCATTCATGCATGAGTCCGTTCTTACTTACCGCCGAGGCACGCTTCCTCTACTCTTCCTCTACTCTCAAAATGACACTGGAAGTCGGTAAATGACACAGGCCATAACCCATGACATTTAGCGACTTCATGTGACTTTTCTGAGATAACGAACGGAGCAGCTGAGCCATAAGCGTCACTCATACGATTCACCCAAGAGCGATCCATAGGGTGTACATACAATCGGCGTTTTCCACAGATTAATGCGAGCCTCCCCCTGGTTGAACTGTGCTACAGACACTGGGTACATGGATGAAGAAAAGACAGGAGGGAGCGTGCTCTCCCGATCGACACGAGAAGTTCATTTAGCACCAATAGACGGAAGCTCTCACTCACAAGTCAGGGTGAAACGCGGATTTATGCTGACCATTTCGGCGGGATTAGCTCGGTGGGAAGTTAATCAATACATTGATCGTGCACGTATTGTTTCTCTCGCACAATCACGAGATCCGCGGATTGTATTCGTTGGAACCAGCTCGCTTTGTGTCCAGGGAGTTCCACTATGGTCATCGAACCATGACATCACCTTTTGGTGTCCTCAGCCCTATCCAAATTCCACTCTCCCATCGGTGCGCTACTCAGGTTTTACCATTCCACGTGTGAAGGTCAGGAAACTGCGCAGACCTCCGCTGACAGATCACCGGTTAACAGAGAATGGCGTTCAAGTAGAAGACAAATTAGATGCGGCTCTTCGTCTTGCAATGGGGTCGCAACACTTTGAGGCTTTTATTGCCATGTGCATGACGCTGCACACCGAATCTGATTTTTCGCTACAGCGCATAGGGGATTCACGTATCCGCGAGAAGGACCTGCGCGAGGAACTTACTCGACGATTGTCTGTTGCTCAGGAAAACGGCTGGAAGTATGGAGTATCCACTGCGAAACTCATTGTGGAGAACGCAGATGCAGGATGCGATAACCCCGCCGAAGCGGCAATGCTCTACGCGATTCGAAGTATCTATAGCGGTCCTGTACTGACACAGTTCGAAATTAATGGCAGTACAGGGAGGTACTTCATTGATTTCACTCTTCCAGAGAAAGACGTCGCGATCGAATTCGATGGGATGAGCAAACTGGGAAGCACAAATGAAGACCTCTACCGCGCAAAACAACAGTGGATTCGTCGAGAACAGGACCTGCGCGACTGCGGATGGAATGTCATTCGATACTCGTGGGAGCAGCTAAAGAACCTGCCTCGTCTTCAGATCGATCTTGCCCAACGACTCGACTTGCTCGAGGCCATACCAACGACTTCTAGCCAGCTGTGGGACAAGGGGTATATCGATTGAGTATCCAGCGTCTTTCACCAACTTCGTGTGGCAGCGGAGAACGAACGCCCTGTTGAGAAAGCGGCGAGAGTATCACGAGCAGCACCCCAACTACCTCCACACGAAAGCTCTGCACTCACCCAACCTCCACACGTTGTCGCCAAATGTCACAGGCTATAGCTCATGACATTCACCAACTTCGTGTGCGAAATAGAGGAGAGGCATGCCAGGATCATGCGGCATTTAGGGATGAGCTGGCGGCATGACACCACACAAGCGCCCCCGAACAATCACAGCAAGCGCGAAGTGCGCACCCCGAACAACCACAGCAACCGCGAAGTGCCCGCTTTACTTGTGCAGCGAGCACCTCACTTGTGCAGCAAGTGCCTTACTTGCGCATCAAGCCTTCTACTTGTGCGGCAAGCCCTTTGATTCAAGCCACTTCGACGCAATCGCGGAGGCAGACTGTGCCTCAACAGTCGACTGGCGGTTCATCTCAATCAAGTCCTTGGCATCCATAGCCCCACTGACCTTGTTGATAACAGCGGCTGCATCCTGGTTGATCTTCGTGGAAACAACTGGCACAACGTGCGATGCCAAGAAGAGGCCCTTCGGATCCTTGAGGACCGTCAGGCTTCCGTCTGCAAGAGCGGGGTCCGAAGAGTAGATGTTCGCCAGCTGAATCGAGCCATCGTTCAGCGCCTTTACCGTCAACGGTCCGCCCGAGTCTTCGATCGGCGTGAAACCAACCTTCACACCGTATTCCGATTCCAGTCCCTTCGGCCCATACGGACGCGTGGCAAGCTCAGAGTTGCCTCCAAGAGTGATCTGTCCAGCGTTCGCCAGGTCACCAATTGAGTTTAGAGAGTGCTCAGAAGCGAAAGAAGTGGTGACAACATAGGAGTCTTGGTCGGTTGCGGGGGCTTCGTCCAATACACGCAATCCCTTGGGCAGGGCTGCGCCCAGTGCTTGGTAAACCTCAGCATCCGTACGAGCACTCGCATCTTTATCGAAGTACTGGAGCAAGTTGCCCGTGTACTCGGGGAAAACATCGATCGAACCGGATTCCAGCTCGGGCATGTAGACCTCGCGCTGACCAATGCGCAGCTGACGCTCGACCGTGAAACCTGATCCTTCGAGCGCCTGGGCATAGACCTCGGCCAGGATTTCATTCGAGTAGTAGTCTTGGGAGCCAACCACGATCTTTGACGAGGCCGCACCTTCCTCTGCTTTTTCACCACCTTCTAGGGACTTCCCTGTGCTGCATGCGGTGAGCACAACGGCAGTGAATGCCGCTACAACGGCGGCGAGAGCAGAGCGTTTCATTATCTCTCCTTTGGTTTTGTCTTCTGAGTGCAGAAAAGTCTGTAAGCGAATGTGATGAAGTTATAAAGCTTGTGAATCCGAATGGGTTCTGGAGCGCAGGAGACGTATGAGCCCTGCAAGTATGGCGTCGGTGACGAGTGCCAGCGCAACGACAACGATTGCGCCTCCGATCATCTGTCCATAATCACGCGTCTTCAGCCCCGTGTAGAGGAAACGTCCCAATCCAAGGTTCGCTGTGTATGCAGCCAGTGTGGCCGTCGCGATCACCTGGAGTACCGCTGAGCGCACACCCGCAAGAATCAGTGGTGCGCCCGCTGGAATCTCAAGCTGTGTGAGGATCTGACCTTCAGTCAGACCGATCGCTCGCGCCGCATCGGATGATTCTTGAGAAGAGATCACACCGGAATATGCACCTGCGAGAATCGGTGGCATTGCCAACGCAACAAGAGCAATAAGAGGAGCTTGCCAACCGATTCCAAGCCACAAGCCAACCAGGGTGAGGAGGCCAAGAGTAGGCACCGCACGCGCGGCACCGGTCCCGATCATGACGAGGTTCTTCCAACGTCCGGTGTGCCCGATATACAGTCCGATTGGCAATGCGATGAGTGTCGAAATAGAAACAACAGCTGCAACGAAGACGATGTGTTGACCCACTCGTTCGAGAATCCCGGATGGCCCTAGCCAATTGTCTCCATCCGCCAGCCATTGAAAGGCTTCAAATAGGAGGTTCATCGCTTTCGCCTCCACGGTGTCACTAGCGCCCCCAGGCCGACTGCAAGTGCGTCCAAAAGCAGAGCCAAGGCAATCGTCATCACCAGCCCGGCCAAGACTTCAACGGTTAATCCACGCTGGAAGCCATCGGTAAACAGAGTTCCCAGCGAGCGCACACCAATGAACGCACCAATCGTTACCAAAGAAACCGTCGAGGTAATGACCACTCGTGTCCCAGAAACGATCACGGGAATAGCCAAAGGAAGCTCAACCGTACAGAATCGGCGGAAACGTGACATTCCCAGTGCATCGGCGGACTCGAGGACGTCAGTAGGAACAGCGGCGAAGGCCTCGGCGCACTGACGAATCAGCACGGCGATTCCATAAATCGTTAGCACAACAACCATGTTGACCCGCGAGCGAAGAGCAATCCCTGACAGAACCGGAATAACAATCAGGAGTGGCAACGAAGGCACCGCGTAGAGAACTGTCAGGAAAGAGAGAACGGCACCCCCGACCCCTTTCGAACGCTGCGCCCACGCTCCTACAGGAACTGCAATTAGCAGCGAAGCAATAATCGCGGGCACTGCGATGGTGAGATGGGTGAGGGTGAGCTCACCAATGAGTGCCCAGGAACCGGAGAGCCAATTCACGCGCGTTCCCCCTGGGCATCATTTCCCAAGGCCTCACCAAGGCTGCACGTATCACTTCCGTCAGGTGTTCCTTCTAGGATGCGCTCTCGCTCGCTAATTGCCGAGGTCCCCAAGAAGTCGCATACAAAGTCATCCGCGGGATTCAATAAGAGCTCACGCGGGGTCCCTTCCTGTGCAATCTGTGCTCCCTCACGAAGGAGGGCAATGCGATCACCCAGCACGATGGCCTCGTCAATGTCGTGTGTAACGAAGAGGATCGTGGTGCCCAGGGACTTTTGAATGCGACGAAGTTGGCGCTGGAGGTCGGCGCGTACCAGAGGGTCGAGGGCTCCGAAGGGTTCGTCCATTAAGAGAATGTCTGCACGGTTTGCCAAGGCTCGTGCAACACCGACACGTTGGCGCTGACCTCCGGAAAGCTGGGTGGGGTAGCGCTTCGCCATTGAAGGGTCGAGGCCGACCAGCTCCATGAGTTTGAGCGCATCTGCTCGCGCGCTTGCCTTTGAAACCCCTTCGAGAACTGGAACGGTTGCAATATTGTCGACGATAGTTCGGTGCGGGAAAAGACCGCCGTCTTGAAGAACGTAACCGATGGATCGACGAAGGGCGACAGGATCTTCATGCGCGACATCGCGGCCACGAACTGTGACTGTCCCTGAGGTGGGAGTCACCATGCGGTTCACCATCCGCATCAGTGTGGTCTTGCCACATCCTGAAGTCCCGAGGAACACCGTTGTTGTGTGCGGGGCAATCGTTAAAGAAAAATCCTCAACCGCTTTCGTATCGGGTGAATATGTTTTCGATACGTGGTCGAAGGTGATCATGGCATTCCTCTTTGTAATGACGAACGCTTGTGCGTCGTTGCTAATTTGTGGCGTCACCGTAGAAAACGACCATTCAGGGGAACTTATTTCTCTTTTGCTCTAAATTGAGCCAACTCACAAACGGATATGTCGCCTTCAACATCAACATCTCAACGCTGCGACTCAGAACTAGTTATCCCACGCAGATAAAACGAGGCCCGGGCATCTTCCCCAAACGCCCGGGCCTGTTGCACAGCCACCTCCACACGTTGTTGCCAAATGTCACAGGCTATAACGCATGACATTCAGCGACTTCGTGTGACAAAAGCAGAGGTAAATGCCCCCGCGACTCACGCCGTCACACCACGCGCACTGCGTAGGGCAGAACCGCGCTCCATCCGTAGATCGAGGTGATTCGAACCGGAACACCAAAGGTCGGTGCCTCGATGATCTGATTGTTGCCCAGGTAGATCGCAACGTGGTCGATGTTGCCACCATCCCAGTTCCAGAAAATCAGATCGCCGGGTTGAGCTTGGCTGACCGGCACGCGAGTGCCTTCCGAGTACTGTGCCTGCGACCAGTGGGTCAGGTAGATCCCCTGCGAACGGTACGCCATGGTGACCAAACCGGAGCAGTCATAGCCGGGGCCTTCTCCCGCCCACACGTATCGTGCGCCGAGCTTGCTCTTCGCCCAAGCGATGGCACCTGCAGCGGCATCAGAATTACCGCCGCCACCGCCGCCCCACGACGGAGTGTCATCATCGTCGTCATAGCTGGGTGCGGGGGCAGGAGCTGGCGTGTACGAGTTCTGCTGTTCACGTGCGCGACGTGCGGCTTCGGCAGCTGCCTGCTGGCGCGCAGCCTCTGCTGCAGCAGCCTGGCGTGCAGCTTCAGCGGCTGCCGCCTGACGCTGCGCCTCGAGCTCGGCCTCGCGCTGATTAATCAACTCAACAGTTGTGTTCTGCTTGCGCGCGAGCTCCGCAACCAGAGCATCACGGCGAGCAGCAGTCATGGCCTGCGCGTTACTTGCGTTGTTCGCAGCGCTCTGAGCCGCAGCGGAACGAGTTTCAACCTGTGCGGTTGCTTCCGCCTGCTTGGCCTGTGCCTGGATCGCAGCATCGTTCATGACGTTTGCGACCTGCTCAAGCGCGGCAACCTTTTGCATTTTGACGTTCGCCGAGGCCGAGAAGGAGTTGAGCGTGGCCTGCTTAGTTTCGACCGTGCGCAGTCCGTCCGCGGAAAGATAGGGGGCGATGGAGTCAAGGGATGAACCGCCATCGCGGTATGCCGTCTGTGCGATCGAGGCAATCTCTTGCTTGCCTGCCTCGTAATCAGCCTTCGCTTTATCGGCATCCGCCTGCGCTTGACGCGCCGTCTGGGTCGCCTGTTCAAGCGAATAGCGGGCACCGTTCAGTTCTTCCGCAGCACTCATGGCCTTTTGAAGCGCGACTTCAGCTTCGCTTTTCACGCTTGCAAGTTCGACTTCGATCTGAGCGACCGACATCTTTGCCGCATTTTCGGCTTCGCGGGCTCGTGCGATCTCTTCGTCACTGGGAGCTGCAAGAGCGATACCGGGAGTTGCTGCAGCGAGTGATGCAAATAGCGCGGTCACGCTGATTGCGCGAATACCGCGGCGCTTTGTCTCACGTCTCACTGGTCCACCTGTCGTTGTACGCCGGGATAAGGGCGTGCGTCGTCATATACAGCATTCGAGAGTAGTTCACTTAGGCAACATTCGCAACAATGTTTAACCGAAGCCACATAAATCACGACCGCAACATTTGTAACATTCACCCCAAATAGCGATACCTTTCACGCGAAAATCCACATAAAATCAATGCAGACCCCCAACACAGGAGTGAGTACAGTGGACGAAACCGAGCTCCCCGAGTCCCCAAGCAGCGCCGATGGCTTCAACGGCCTCGTCGACGAGGCCGTGCTGGCCCCCTGGGGAGAAGAAGGCCCAGCCCCCGTTGACCAATGGCGACGCGACATCCTGGGCGAGGGTTACGAATCACGCACCATCCCCCTCATGGATGATGACGCAGGACCTGTTGTTGCAACTTTGGTTCGCTACCAAGGTCACGCAGCTTCTTCCCCATCCCCGCGTTTTGTTGCTCTGTACATTCACGGCCGTAATGACTACTTTTTCCAGCGCGAGTTGGCTCAAAATATTGCCGAATGTGAAGGGGCCTTCTACGCAATTGACCTACGTCGGTACGGCCGTTCACTACGCCCTAGCCAGCGCATGGGATTCATTTCGAACCTCAGTCTGTACGATGAGGAACTCGGGGAAGCTCTGGATCTGATCCGCAATGATTACCCCGATCTTCCACTAGTTCTTATGGGTCACTCAACGGGCGGATTGCTTGCAACGCTGTGGGCAAATCGCCATCCCGGTGCTATCGACGGCCTCATCTTGAATTCTGCGTGGCTTGAAATGCAGACGATGGCTTCTATGCGTTCGACCATGGCTCCGATTCTTGAACGCATTGCCTCTCGAAATCCGATGTGGGCAGTTCCGGGAGGCGGCAGCGGTCCAGATAACTATGCGCGTTCGCTTCACGAAGGGTGGAATTCACTGGAGGCCCCCCTACCGGAATCTCTCGAGGCCTACGCCGATGACCCCGCTGTCCAGGGATGGGACTATGCGCTGGAGTGGAAGCGTCCCGGCTCCTACCCCGTTTACGCGGCCTGGCTCGAGGCAATCCTTGAAGGCCACGACAGCGTTGCGACTTCGGTGAAGTTGGATATTCCCGTGCTTTCGATGATGTCGACGTCTAGCTTCTTCAGCGAAGAATTCACGCCAGAAACTTTTTCAAGTGATGTCGTCTTAGATCGCGAGGTCATCTTGGAGCGTTCGTCACGCTTAGGGCCGCTGGTTACCATTGCCAGTTTCCCGGGAAAGCACGACCTGCTGCTCTCTGACCCTCAGGTGCGCGCGCGGGTCTACGAAACCATGAATCGCTGGATTAAGGCCTTTATCTAATCGCGTGAGTACTCGCGAATGATTTCGCGGTTGACCTCTGCCAGGGATTCACCCAAGGTCGGGCCTTCTTCCCCACCCAGGTGCCACAGCGTCCAACCGTTACCGGAAACACCAAAGTAGGAAAGCGCATCCTGCGGGTTATCCCAGCTTTCGTCACCCGAGCGGAACAGGCCATCGGCCGTAAATTCACACTCTGCCTGAGGTACGCCAACGATAATTGCGGGAACATCCTCGGCAATAATCTGCCCGAGGACACGAAGGGCAGCCGCATCACGCGAGAGGACGGGAATTCCGGCCTCACGCGCAGCGAGGACCTCTTCGCTTTCCTCTTCTTCTAACTCGCCATCACTGTTTTCCATCTCGACTGGAGCGGCATGATGATGCGCATCGTTTCCGTCGAAGGTGTGTTCAGTTTCCGTTTCAGGAACTTCCGGCTCTACGGCTTCAGCGTGGGCGGCCTGTTGAACGAACCCTTCATCCTCGGGAAGATAGTCGCCCTCTTCGGGAACCAAGGCCTCGGCCTCGGTAGCCGGTTCGGGGGAAACTAAGTCAACGCCCACGGAGGACTCAATGGTCACGGGAGCGGCCACCTCGCGAAATGACGAGGCGATCGCGGGAACGTCGTCAGACCGCCCGGCAAGCAGATGAGGGGCGTGCGCGTAGGTACGCGGGCCAACAGCATGCACTTCAAGGAAAGAACGCCCATTGCTCATCTCGCGCAGGCTCATTTCATGAACCTCAACACCGGAGGCAGCCAGAACCTCAAGCGCTGGACGAACTGCGGGATCGATGCGGCCAACAACCATGACCAGACGCGGCCCCGCACCGGGCGAGGGCGGCATTGAATCGCGGAACTGAATCCACCCGGACTTGAAAGCTGCGACGCCTCCCGGATATTCACGAGCCAGATCCGACCAGGACAGTGCGGCAGTTCCAGCAAGGCGCGAAAGGGACTGAATCAGCGTATCTGAGTCAAGGAAATCAAGAATCTCGACCGAAACAACTTGACCCGAAGGATCAAGGGCAGTCAATCGAGGAGCTTCGTCTTCTGCGGAGCCATCGACAAAGGCCGAACCTTCAAAGGGGGAAATATCTCGCCACGTGATGGGGAAAAGTGGGCGCGAAACGATCTCAAGCACCTGATTACACACGGCATCAACGATTTCGGGGGTCAAACCGTCGGATACTGAGCGGCCGAATTGGGCAGGGATCAAACGCCCCTCGTCGAATTCAAAGAGAGCCATGAAGCTTCCAACCCCTCGCACTGATGCTAGATGTGTTGATGGATGGTAGATGCGATCTGGTCTTATTGTTCCACAATCACGCCGAGGCGTGGACGAAGACGGGCCGGAGAAGTTGAGAGTGGTGACAGGTGACGGGGCGGATCGAGATGCGAAAAGCGGGCCCGCATCGTTCGGCTCTGATACCTCAGCACCGGGGACGATGCGGACCCGCCCAAGCAAGCACGGCCTATTACAGCCGGCTAGAAGGACTCAGCCTTGCGAAGGATCACTTCGCCTCGACGGCTTCCTTTGCCTTCGAGCGACGGTTGGAGAAGACCAACGCGTAGGCGCAAGCAGCACCAACTGCGGCGACAACCAGGGTGATCAGGAAGATGATGTGGTAGCCGGCCGCAGGATCTGCAGCGTGGGAATCAATGATGTTCGAAGTCGAGTAGTTCGCCCAGATAACCGGTGCATAGACCAGGAAGGAACCAACCGACATTGCAGAACCATTGATCTCTTCAGGCAGGTGGAGCTCGGCGATCGGAGCAAGGATCACGGACTTACCCAAGAAGACGCCGAAGGCCATAACGATCAGGAAGATCATTGCGGGCCACATCATCGAATCCGAGACGGGGAGCATGTAAACCACACCCACACCGATAGCGATGACGGTCAGAGCGACAGCCATCATGGTGGTCGAGGACTTGAAGACGTAGTCAGCGAGGACACCTGCAACCAGGCCAGCGATGATGCCGACGAAGCCGGTCGAGAAGATACCGAAGGTCGAGGCCTGAGCGGTGGACGCCTGGTAGACGCGGGTCAGGTAGGGTGCGGAGGAGTAAATCAGGTTGACGTAGGCCCAGTAGACGCACATACCTGCGATGCCTGCGAACCACACGCGAGGCTGGATCAGAACCTTGCCGAGGCCCATGAGGGCTGCGGTGTTCTTGGAGTGGCCTTCGGACTCTGCAACAGCGTTTGCGGGAACGAAGCGGAGGATGGCGAAGATGTTCGGGATCAGCAGCAGGGAGTAGCCCAGGCCGAAACCAATCATGATGCCGTTAGCGTGAGTCGGGAAAGCGGCGATGCATCCGATGACGATCAGGTTCATGCAGAACTCGAGGCCACGACGCAGAGACTCGAGGAGGCCCATGGCCAGGCCGCGGCCCTTGGAGTCAGAATCGGAAGCCATGAAGGCAACGCCGTTGACGACGGCGGGCCAACCGATTGCATCCCACACTGCCCAAGTAGCAGCAATAACAAGAAGGGCTGTGAGGTTCAGGCTGTAGCCCAGAACCGGGGAGAGCCACAGGAACAGGAAGGTCAGCAGTCGCCACGAGGCGAAGCAGATCAGAATGTTACGGATGGGGAAACGGTTGTTCACCCAACCTGCAGGAACGTACATGAACATTGCGAAGCCGAGGATGGTCATGATCTTACCGAAGTCAGCAACGCTGATGCCCAGTGCCTGGGTCATCGGATCAAGCAGCGAACCCTTAAACGCCTCGAAGGAGACGTAGACCAGCTGGCCGGTCAGCACGACAGTGAGGAAGCCGCCGATGCGGCCCTTCTGCAAGAACTTAGGAAGGCGCGACTTTGTGCCTACTGAGGTTTGAGACATGTTGTTGAATTTACCTTTCGAGATTCACTCACTGAAGATGGGCAAAAGAGTCCGCAACATCGGTGAAGACACCGGTTGCGCCCCAATTGAAGAGCTCATGTGCTCGGTCAATCGAGTTCACGGTCCACACGTTGACACCGAAGCCTGCCTCACGGAAGGCCTCAACCTTGGACTTAGTCAGACCGCGGTCCTCGGGGTGAATGTATGACGCGCCAACCAGCTCGAGCATGGACTTCCAGTCGTCGTAGAGAGCACAAGTCTCGTACAGGCAGCCCACTTCGTACTGAGGTGCGCGTTCCTTAATCTTCGCCAGCAACACGTGATTAAAGGAGGAGAAGAAAACCTCTCGTTCGGGGTCGAGTCCAGTCAGCGCATCAAGAATCGAATCAATGAGACGCATGGACATGGCGCCACCGGCCTCATTCGACTTGATCTCAATGTTGGCATTCAGCCCACGACGGTTGAGGAGCTCGATCAGCTGCTCAAGGGTAGGCAGGGGCTGCCCGGCAAATTCCGGAGAGAACCATGAACCAGCATCAATCGATGCCAAATCTGCCTTCTCGAGGCCGTAGTACGACCCGCTGCGATTGGTCGTACGATCAAGCGACGTGTCGTGGATGACGATTGGCGTACCGTCACCAAGGATGTCGACGTCAGTCTCAATCCAGGTGAGACCAGCATCTGCAGTCTTTTCAAAAGCTGCAAGAGTGTTCTCGGGTGCGACACGGTTCAAACCGCGGTGTGCAAAAATGCGACGTTCCATAGAAGTTCACTGACTTCCTTGTCGAGGATGGACAAAACCTAAAGATCAGGGACTAATAGTCTCCGATCTCCGCTGTTAATTATGTGACTGGTATGTTCGAGTTTCATGCTTATAAATGTGTTCCCGCACACAGATTTGCATATTTGCCAAAGGCGAACATCAACAACTAAACGCCATTTTCGCAGTTCAGAAGCTATTACAAAGAAATTGCGCAGCATCTATCCAGCTTTGTGCACTTATGTGCAGTGGCGTATGCACCTATGTGCGGATGCATAGTTGTAGTATTCGCCCACTATAGAGAAGCAGACAACTCGTCAGGTCCTATTTTTCAATTAAAAGTTTGGAACAGGTGCCGTGATAGCACCCTAAATCCAGCAGAACAAATACTGTTCAAGCACCAATTTCCGCGCTCAGCAAGGTATCAGCTAGCACAAATTTCACATTGTTAGGATGAAGGCATGGCCTTGCTGTTCATACTGCTCATTTTCGCGATCATCATCGCCTTCCTCTTTTTCTACATGAGATTACTGCTGTGGATGCTCTTCTCCCCCGACTATGTACTTGCCATAGGGTTTGCCGGCATTTTCACAATGGACCACATGGCATGGCTGACATCCTCAGAAACAGCCCACTTCATTTGGGCTGTTGTTGCAATGGTTATTGTCGGATTCGCCTATCACAAGCTCAATAACCTGCTGTACTCGGTCTCTCGCCGCATCTATGCGATTGTCAGTTTCCCAATCGTGGTTATATCTAGCCTGTTCCTCATGCTGACTGTTGTTCTGATGTTCTTGGAAGAATTCGCACCCAACCTTGCAGATGATCCAACCATCAAACACGCTATCTATATTGTGCTTGCCCTCATCATTGCCGTTTTTGCATGGCGCAAACGGCAAACAACTATGGCCCAGCTGCACTCCCCCACGAACATCGTGCTCACCAACGGCAATGTGATGGTTGTGGAGAGCAGCAGCACTACGCCCATGTCACCGTATACACCGTCAGCGGCATCGTATACGCCGCCCGTGTCACCGTATTCGCCACCAGCAACTCCGCCTACGTCGGCGCCCGGTGCTTTCCCACCGCCACCCGGTAAAGGCGGATTCAAGAATTACTGACGCTCGGGCGATCTCTTGGCTCCATAGGGTGTCATAAAAATTCGCCGCAAGTGCCCTGGAAACGCAAGGTACCCCGGAAACGCAAGGACTCTGAAACGCAAGGTGCCCCGCCAGCTTCGGCTGGCGGGGCACCTGCGCTATATCAGCGCTAGACGGTCCTTGCAGACGCTCACGCAGTCATATCCGCGTGGTCCTCAACAGCTGCACGTCCGGCCTCCAGGCGTGCCACGGGCACGCGGAAGGGCGAGCAGGACACGTAGTCGAGTCCAACCTTGTGGAAGAAGTGGATCGATGCGGGATCGCCACCGTGCTCACCACAGACACCGAGCTTGATGTTCGGCTTGGTGGAACGTGCGCGACGCACGCCCTCGGCCACAACCGTGCCGACACCGTGAACATCGATTGACTCGAAGGGCGAAACACCAAAGATGCCACCCTCGATGTACTGCGGGAAGAACACGCCTTCAACGTCATCGCGCGAGAAGCCCCACACGGTCTGAGTCAGGTCGTTCGTACCGAAGCTGAAGAAGTCGGCTTCCTCAGCCAGATCCTCGGCGGTCATGGCCGCACGCGGCAGCTCGATCATTGCGCCGATGGTGACGCCGGACAGGTCAACGCCCTTGTCAGCAGCAACCGCGGCGATAATGCCTTCGCCTTCCTCGCGGATTAGCTGAAGCTCACGCACCGAGCCAACCAGCGGAACCATGATTTCAGGGCGCGGATCCTTGCCACGGGCAACCAGCTCAGCGGCGGCCTCGCACAGTGCGCGCATCTGCAGGGCGAAGAGGCCGGGCAGGTAGATGCCCAGACGCACGCCACGCAGGCCCAGCATGGGGTTCTGCTCGTGGAAGCGGCGCACGGTGACCAGCATTTCCTCGTCCGCGGGATCAACGGTGCCAGCAGCCTTGGCGAGTGCAACCTTGACCTCGAGCTCGGTGAGCCGGGGCAGGAACTCGTGCAGCGGCGGGTCGATCAAGCGTACGGTCATCGACTTACCGTCCATGACCTCGAGCATTGCCAGGAAGTCTTCCTTCTGCAGCTTCTCCAGGGCATCGAATGCTTCCTGACGCTCAGCGGAGCCTTCTTCGGAGAGGATGACGCGCTCAACCAGCGGACGACGCGAACCCAGGAACATGTGCTCGGTACGGCACAGGCCAATGCCCTGTGCACCAAACTCCAGTGCACGCTGCGAGTCCTCGGGGGTATCGGCGTTGGCGCGCACCTGCAGGCGACGCACCTCGTCGGCGTGGGTGAGGATGCGGTGGACGGCTTCGATCAGTTCGGAAGTACCGGGATCGCCAGCTGCTGCAGCCAGGCCAGCTTCGAGGCCGTGGCTCAGGTAGGTGGTCACCGGGGAGTCGGTCACGGGGACCTCGCCCAGGAAGATCTCACCGGTCTGGCCATCGATTGCGATGGTATCTTCACCGGTCAGGACGCGGCCTGCGACGGTGACGGTTCCGGCCTCGGCGTCGATCTCAAGAGCTTCAGCACCACAGACACAGGTCTTACCCATGCCGCGCGCAACCACCGCGGCGTGCGAGGTCTTGCCACCGCGGGCGGTCAGAACGCCCTCGGCTGCGACCATACCGGGTAGATCGTCGGGGTTGGTTTCGCGGCGGACCAGCACGCACTTGACGCCTGCTGCTGCCGAGGCCTCGGCCTGAGCATTGTTGAAGACGATGCGGCCAACGGCTGCACCCGGGGAGGCGGCCATACCGCGAGCAATGAGTTCCTTGGATGCAGACGCATCGAACTGCGGGAACATCAGCTGGGTGAGCTGGTCACCGGTCACGCGGCCCAGGGCCTCGTCGCGGGTGATGAGCTTTTCGTCAACCAACTGGACGGCAACGCGGAAGGCAGCGGCAGCGGTACGCTTGCCGACACGGGTCTGGAGCATCCACAGCTTTCCGCGCTCGATGGTGAATTCGATATCGCACAGATCGCGGTAGTGGGTTTCGAGCTTGTGCATGATTCCGCGCAGCTCGTCGTAGACCGGCTTATTGATGTTCTCAAGATCGGCCAGAGACAGCGTGTTGCGGATACCTGCAACGACGTCTTCACCCTGTGCGTTCTCGAGGTAGTCGCCGTACACACCGGAGTGACCGGTGGAGGGGTCGCGGGTGAAGCACACGCCGGTGCCGGAGTTTTCGCCCATGTTGCCAAAGACCATGGTGCAGATGTTGACTGCGGTGCCCAGGTCGTGGGGGATGCGCTCACGGCGACGGTAGATGCGGGCACGCTCAGTGTTCCAGGAACGGAAGACGGCCTCGATGGCCATATCCATCTGGGTGCGAGGATCCTGCGGGAATTCTTCACCGGTCTGCTCGTAGACGATGGTCTTAAAGATATCCACCAGGCCCTTGAGGTCCTCTGCGGTGAGCTCGGTATCGCCCTTGACGCCGCGTTCCTTCTTCATGTTGTCCAGAGCGTCGGAGAAGAGATCGCCTTCGATATCCAGAACGGTCTTGCCGAACATCTGGACCAGTCGACGGTAGGAGTCCCATGCGAAACGCTCGTTGCCACTGACAGCAGCAAGACCGTGGACAGATTCGTCGTTGAGGCCGATGTTGAGGACGGTTTCCATCATGCCGGGCATGGAGAACTTTGCACCCGAACGAACCGAGACAAGCAGCGGATTCTTGGGATCGCCCAGCTTGCGACCCATTTCTTCTTCGACCTTGCGAAGTGCGACGGTCACTTCAGTATCAAGACTTTCAGGGGCCTTGCCGTCGTGCAGGTAGACGCGGCACGCTTCGGTGGTAATTGTGAATCCGGGAGGAACAGGCAGGCCGAGCTTCGTCATCTCTGCCAGGTTCGCGCCCTTACCTCCGAGCAAGTCCTTCATTGACTTGTCACCCTCGGAGAAGTCGTATACATACTTGACCATCTGGTCCCTCAACTTCCGTTGTTTCGGGGGGTACCCGTCATCGGGACCCTGTGTATTGACATACTAACCAATGGAAAAGTACCGGCCAAATGATGCGGGCCACGCCGCGAAATTACGCGGGTGGCCCGTTCACCATATGGTCACTGTTTATCGAACAATAAATTCGACCAGGACGTTTTCTCCCAGATCAATAACGTCGCCGTCGCTCAGCGGCACGGTAACGCGCGGAGGAACTTCCTGAACATTGCCATTCGAGCTGCGCAGCAGGGTTCCATTCGCACTTCCCAGATCCATGAGCATCCAGGAACCAAAACCGCTGGGAATGACGGCCGCGTGCGAACGCGAGATCTCGTTCGCCGGGCTGGGCACGCGCATGACGGTTGCCGAGGGACGTCCCGTCAGAACGCGAGCATTGGGGTCGCGTCCCAAGATCACGTCGTGAGTGAGTTCAACGGGAGCAGCGCCCGCGTAGACCAGGTAGCCGGCCTGCGCGTGCTGAGAATCATCGGTCACGCGTCGCAGTACCGTTGCGCCGCTATCGGAGTTATCGATTTCGAAAGCGGGAGCCACGCCTGCAGCCGGGGTTTCCGCAGCCAGAGTTTCCGCAGCCGGGGTCTCCACATACGCCGGGGTTTCTTCGATTTCCGAGGCCGTAGCGACCTCTTCACCTTCAGGCTGGCTTTCCTGCTCGACCGGCTCTTGCGAGACCTGTGCCTCTACCTCTGCGGGTTCATCGGCTGGAACTTCGATGGAAGCTTCTTCTTCAACGAAAGCAGTGGGCTCAGCGTTCTGCTCACCTGAGGGAGCGTCTAATTCGACGCTGGCCTGCGGCTCAACGTTGTCCTGCGGCGCATCTTGCGAAGCTGCCTGCTGCATTGCCGCGAAAGCCTCAGAGGTGATGGTTTCTTCCAAGGCCTCGGGGCTGGTGTAAACGGGAGCTGCGGTCGGTGTCACTGCTGCCTGAGCCGCGGCAACTTGAGCACCCGCAGCATAAATATCGGGAGTTTCTTCGGATGCGCTTGCTTCCGCCTCTGGCTCGGGTGCCCACAAATACTTCGGCGCGGGCTCCTCAGCGGCCTGAGGCTCTGAGGCTTCCTCCTGGGGCTGGGGTTCTTCCTCAAGCACTCCCCACACAGTGTGCGAGGCCTCGGGCTCAGGCGCGGATTCTTCAGCGGAGGGGGCATCCTCAGCGTATTGTTCCTGAACCTGAGCGGGCTTTTCTTCTTCCACCAGCGCGGGGGCCGAGGGAAGTTCGGGCTCTACGGGGTAGCCGATGCGGACCTGGGAGGCCTCGGCCTTAGAGGTCGCGAAGTGTGCCCATGGCTGCGCGTCGTCAAAGTCACTCAATGCGATATCCATGAGCGTCCACTCGCCGGGAACAAATTCCCACATCGAAAGCGGGCCACCCCAGGTGAAGGGGGTGTCATAGCCGGGAGCAATGGCGCGAACATTCGCACTGCCGCCCAAGGATAGAAGTGGAACGGGGCCGCGCAGGTCCATATGCGCGAAAGGCAAACCGCTGGCTGCAGCGGAATTAACCCAGGTTGTCAGATCTTCGTTGGCATCGGTGACAACGCGCTGTGCGGAGTCAGCGAGGTCAGTGGGGACCAGGGCGAAGCCCAGGGGGCCGGCGACGATGAACCCACCGTTACCGCGAACTGCATGGCGGCCCAATTGCAGCATTCGAAAACTCTTTTCTCTATCGGGCGCGGCGCGCCGTTGTGACCGGAAGGGGTCGCACTGGGATACGTGGACGCACGCTCGCGCGTATGTCCCCATCGTAGCGGCTTCCCACAACCGATTGTGCACGGATAACAAGGGCAGTTGCGTTATCACGCGTACCGCCCTCGATCGCTTGGTCAACCAGGGCGTTGGCAATTTCTTGCGCAGATGAATCCTGACTGGCGATATCGATGAGGTCTTGTTCTGAAAGCACGCCGTGAACACCATCCGAGCACAGGACGACGACATCACCCTCTCGCATTGGGGTCAGGACGTAGTCAGCCTGGGGAAGTTCCGGCATTGCTGCGCCGAGCGCGCGAGTGATGACATTCGAGGGCGGAAGAACCAGTTCTGCACCGGTCCGCTTAGCGAATTCTTTAGCTTCTTGGACTGCGGAATGGTCGGTCGTCAGCTGAAGGATGCTGCCATCGGCAATGAGATAGGCACGAGAATCACCAATATTAAAGGTCAGCCACTGCGGACCATCTTGGTCAATGGTCAGGGTTCCGCACAGCGTGGTTCCCGGGGCAGCCGGGTCCTCCTTCTCCCCTAACGAGGCCACTGCCTCTGCGGCCGCGCGGATCGCGCCGACCAGCTCGGCCGGGTTCGGGTCGATTGCGTCCAAGGCCTCGGGGCTGAGGGCGTTGGAGAGTACTTCAAGAGCGGTTGTCGAGGCCAGTTCGCCTTCTGCGTTCCCACCCATCCCGTCGGCAACTGCGAAGAGAGGGTCTTGGGCAAGCCAAGAATCTTGGTTTGATGAGCGAACAGGACCGATGTCACTGGTCGCACCCCACTGGGTGCGAATCACAGTCCCACACAGAGGAAGATCCACAGCTCAACCACCTTTGACGTACGTTCTCTTTTACGCGAGAATAATCCCATATATTGAAGGGCTCGTGCACCTTTGAAAACGATCTTGTATTTTCAATATGTACGAGCAGGTAGTTTTTGTCTGTTTTTGACGGGCAAGAGGCGGAAAGAGGTACGGCATGAGCGGAGAAGTTGGCGTTAATAACGACGAATTTACTGCCGCACAATCAGCTCTAGACAGCTCGCGTGGCGAATTCGCGGGAAAGGCGACCTCTAGGGTCGCATCGCTGACATCAGCCCAAACAGCAGGCAAGTGGGGCGTAGAGTCGGGCCCCGTCGCAGCTCGACAGCAATATACGACTGCCCTTCAAGAAATCCAGGACGCAATTACCTCTCTCAATGCAGAGGTCATTGCTTTCTTGAGCGCTGCCGGTAAGACCCAAGCGCTGATGGGCGAAAATGAGCAAAACGGCATCGATGCGACTCAGGCCTTGTCGGATGCAGTGCTTGAGGAGAAGGAGCAGGCCCTAGCCCAGGCCGCGAAGGAAGAGCGCGGTGCACAGACAGCCCAGAAGGCAGGCCAGGTTTTTATGCAAAACGCTAAAACTCTAGGTGGGCTGCCTAATAGCCTTCTCGGCAGCTCCTCCACAAATCCGGACCCCCAACAGCTTGGTCCTGTTGCCGCTGACGATGCTTCCTCCTCTACTCCGCAACTTCAACTTCCTCCAACATTGTTTGACGAGCTTCGACAGGATTCTGGGGCATCCGACCTATTCGCTGCGGCTAGTAGAGCACCACGCAAACCCACTTCGGGACTTCCCACCTGGAATGTCTCTGGCGGCTTTGGACGAAACTGATAGCGACATCGACTATCGAGATGCTTCTCAGTAATACCTAGGATTGAAGAAAGACCTCTTATGGCAGCCTCACTCTCAACAGAGAATTATGATCGACTCACCAAAGTTGCTCGCCTTGACTATTCAGACCAGGATGCATCGCTTCTGAATGAGCTGAAAGCTCAGCTGGCTTCTCTAAAGACCGCATGCGCGAGCTTCTCTGGAAACACTGGCGTTGAAGGTGCAACACATGCGGCAATGACATCAAAAGTCAGCGATTTCGAGGCCTCGATCGCTAACTTGGAGGGCCGAGTCGAAACCGTAGAAACCGCCCACACTCAGGCTCGTCAAGCTATGCAAGAAGCTAAGTCTGTTCAAGGGACTCTCAGCACACAACTTTCGCATCCCTCAGACCAGGCTGCCGCGCAAGTGATATTCCAAGGGCAGCCAAATGAAGCTGCGCTTCAAAATGAGTACATCCAGAATATGATCGCTCAGCGCAATGCCCAAAGGGAAGCTAAGGCAAAAGCAGCCCTTGACGCCATGAATGGCCAAGTAACCAGTGCTGCTGCTGGATTCTCCGGGGACTCTAGCAATGGGGATGGCGATTCGAATGGTGGCGGCAGTGAACCCACAGGCCGCACTGGCACCAGTCTTGGTGCACAAATCCCTCGGATGGCAACCCAAGGTTCTCCTGCCTATGGAGCTGGTAGCGCAAACACCCCAATCGCTGGACTTGAGGTCCTTCCTTCTGTTTCCCCTTCATCTTCCGTTCTAGCTGGTGTTGATGTCACGACTATGCCGGTTGGTGGCTACATGACCCCTGATGGCCCCGCTGGTGGCCATATTCCCGCTCCTGTTACCGATGCGGATGATCCCCGTTGGAAGCCTGATTACAACCCCTTCTCGACGTCATCACACTCCAAGGATTTGGCCATTGCCGGTGGCGCGCTAACGACCGGCGGTACTTTGGCTGGTCTTGGCCGCATGGCAACTTCCGCAACCTCTATCGCGAGTTCAATGGGTGGCTTCGCATCACGTGCTGCTACTTCTCAATTTGGAACTGTGCCGGCCGGTGGTGCCCTCGCCCCCTCGACCAGCGCGCGTTTGTCCTCCTCGAACGCAATTTCTAGCGCGATGAATGACCTTGAGCGTGGTGCTTTGACTCCTCGTGGAACTGCACAAGCTGGTAACTGGGGCAATGCGGCTCGCATGGCAAACCCGGGTACCCCGGCCTCGACAGCTGCTCGCGCAGGTGGATTCCCGCGCGGTATGGGAGCCCCCGGAGCTTATGGAAGCGGCGCGACCGCTGGAACTAGTGCAGGCACCTCATCGACGGCAAGTAATGCGTCGACCATGTCGGCACGTGCACGTGCGGCTGCTAGCATCCGCCCGGCAGGCGTTAGTGGCACTACGGCCACCGGAGCACCTGCGAACGGTGCAGCTACCGGGGCACGCGGCACCGCTTCGAGCGCTGCAAAGGGCTCGGCTTCTGTTAAGGCAGGAACAAGCTCACAGTCCACTGCCGCTTCGGCTCGTTCGGCTTCAGCTTCTGCCGCTCGTGCGGGTGTGGGCGCACGACCTGGCGTTATGGGAACAACTGCTGGCGCAGCATCCGGTTCGGCCTCGACTGCTAAGGGCAGTGCTACCAAGGGAGCTCCAGCTAAGGCTGCGTCGTCTGCTAAGACTTCTTCAGCAGGAACTGGGGCAGCTCGTGGCGCTTCCTCGAATGGCAACGTGGCAGGAGGTGCTTCCTCCGCAGCAGCTCGTGGCGCTTCGGCGGCGACCGCCCGCGGTCCCATTGGCACGGGTGCAGTTGCTGGTGCAGCTTCAAAGGAAGAAAAGGACAAGGCGAAGCGTCGCGCACTGAGCGGCCTTAAGGCTGTTCGCGTTGAGGGCGTTGAGGAGAAGGCTCCGGCTGCTGCGGGTCTTTCCGCTGGTAACGCAGAGTCCTTGAAGCCTGTTGCGGTTGCTGATCAGGATGATCGCTGGTGAGCTTCTAAAAGTGTGAAGAGGCGCGGAGCCCAGCTCCGCGCCTCTTTTTATTTTCCCGTTCGCCTTCTCTTCTACTGCCCTTCGGATGTGCCAGAGGATGGGCCGCCGGTATATCGTGAAGATGTTGTCCTATTCAAGGAGGAAAAATGAAGGTTTTCACTGTCGAGTACCGCTACGTGACCGATCACGACGAGGAAATGGCAGAGGTCCGCCCCGCGCACCGCGCGTTTAATGGCGAGCTTGCCACTCAAGGTCGTCTGATTGCGGCAGGCCCCTACACCGGCACGCATGACGCGCTGATCATTGTGCGCGCCGAGGACGCTGCCGGCGCTCTGGAACTCCTAGAAGCCGACCCGTTTAATCAGGCAGGTTTCATTGCCGAGCGTATCCCCCGCGAGTGGAACCCGGTGATCGGAAGTATTCCAGCGGAGGCCTGAAACAGGAGTACCAGGGCTAGCCCTATTCACTCAGCGCATGGGCTAGAAGCTGTGGGGGCGGGTGGTCTTAGACCACCTGCCCCCACCAATCCATTGACAGGTATCTATCGTCAATCCAAACAGGTTAGCCTATCCATTCCCCCTATTTAGCGGATCCGTTAACCTCATTATCACACCCTTCAACCCAGGCTTTAGCCTCATCTAGGTTGTCATCCACAGCAGTTACCACATGGTTAAAATCAGTCTTTCGGTCATCATCGCCATCGACTGTTTCCGTGAGATAGCTGATGAGCGCGCTTCGTTGCTCAGCAGTCATAGCACCAAAGTCGGGCATAGCTTCACTGGGAGATAAACCGCAATCTAATCCCCTTGTCTCGAGAAAATCGGAAATAAGTTCGTCCTTTGTTAGGCCCGATCTATTTGGCCAGTCATCACGCGCAATGAAGGAAGAAATCACCGCGTCATTAATCTTTGTTTCAGTCTTTTGTTCTATCGCAACGCGTTGGGCGATAGTTTCTTCAGGCACTCCCGTCGGCCAAAACTTCTCGTACAGAGGATCTTTAATCAGCGCATCAGTACCTTTGCTAAGAAGATCAGCCAACGGGACTTTATCCGTCGGAATCATGCCGATCACATAGTCAACTACTGCTCGTTTCTTTTCATTGTACTCTGCCACTTCCTTGGCAGTGGCAAGACCAGCGTTAACCTCTCCAGCGTCAAGACCTGCAATGAGACGGTCCCAACCTCTTAGGTTACTTTGAAGGTTACTCTGCCAATTAACGTCAAAGCTAGAATTATGAATAGTCTGCTGCGCCGTGTACTCATAACCTGTCCATGCTGCCTCACGAAGCCTCTCCAACGCAGACGAGTCACGCGCGATATCGCTAAACAAGCCATTCTTTGCAAGTAATTCTTGCATCTCATGCTCGGTCATGTTCATCTGCGCATAGCCTCCATCGCCTCGGTTATTATTACCGTCCGCGAGACCTGTCCCTGCAGTATCAAAAATCTTGGCAAGATCATCAGCCCGCGAAGCAGCAACTTCCGCAACCCAGGAGCGCATACCCGAATTATTATGACCGAATCTGTCTTCGCCCTGGTCAGTAACTATATCGTTCTGATCTAATCCGTCTTGGTATCCAAGCAAAAATCCTTGAGCAATTCTCGCTCGCCTTACGTCGTCGTCCCTCCAGGCTAGATAAGCGGCTTCGGCCTTCTTATAGTCTGGGTCTTCGACGCCCAATGGGTAGTCACTTGAACGAGGCTGTTCCATCGGAGCAGCACCGAAGTCATGCTTTGATGCGTCGTTTATCACCTCGCCGAGCGCTTGACCGCCATCGAGGTATCCGAAGTCTTGCGACCAAGGATTAGGACGCGAGCCCGTCAAGTACCTCGCAATGCTCATTGTGCCCGAGCTCGACGACCTCGTACCGTCGTGGGTGTCGTAAGTCGTAACATCAAATGAGGTGTTTGAATCTAAAACCTTCCGTAGTGCGCCAAGACGTTCATTTTCAGCTTTCCAAAGCTCTGCATCGTTCGAGTTCTCTAGATAATCCGGAGTATCAGACAGGTTAAGTAAAGTTTGAACTGGGTCAAGGAGTTGCTCATTTTCCGGCGTCCACGGGTGTTCTCTTGTTTCTTTATCCAGTCCACATAGCTGATGATCGGTTCCCGGCCAGTATGCGCCCCCTCCCGTCTCGCGGTCCCATTCAACGATGTCGGCGAAAACAGATTTACCACCCGCCGGCGCATAAAAGGCTGGGCCTAGAGTCAAAGACGGGTTTTCGCGCGCGGCAACTCCCGCTAGCTGAGTAAATATCGAATACCCTTCCAACGGTCCAACATTGCGGCCTCCAGGTCCTGCAGGGATCGAAAAAGTCTTCCTTCCGGCTTCTTGGAGCTCCTGGAGCTTCGTATTCTGGATATCAGTAATGCTCTGTGCGTCTTTTCCGGTCAAAGCATTTGAGACCAGATCAAAAGACTTCTGAGAAGCAGCCATATCATCGGAAAGGTTACTTCCACCCGTTGCCAGAACCATCAGCGTACCCAGGTTCTTGTTTAGATCCTCAAAGTCGCTGTTTACAAAAAGACCGTGCTTGTCATATGCAGTCATTCGAATTCGAAGCGCAGCATTATTCAATTCATCCACAGTCAGGTATTGAGCAATAGCATTAGCGTAGAAGGGATTCGACAGATACTGGCCGTATTTTTCGTTAATCTCCTTAACCTTTTCCGGCGTCATCGGCTCTGTCGTTAATGCCGCCGCAATCCAAGGCGCTTTTTCTTGCGCATCTGCCCACTGTGCCGCACCACTCAAAATAGGCGTATCTGAACCAAAGAGGGCAACACCAACTCCGCTCCGTCCCCTTGAAACAGCTTCGTCAGAAACATAGCCTCTGCGCACCTCTAAAAGCTTGTCTGCAACAGTTTGCGCTGAGTCATCAAGGTTATTAATGCACGTCGTGTATTCATCCTTGAGCCTTGTCTGTTCAGCCTCAGCTGTTTGATAGGCAGCATCTGTCAAGAGTTTTTTGTCAGGATCATCTCCTGCGAGTTTGTTGGCATTACGAATGGCAGAATTATAAGTTGAAATAGCACTATCCCACTGCTGCCGGATTGAGTCGATGGTACTGCGAGCATCGCTCACTGCTACTGGCCACTCGTCCAACGCAGATTTAGCCTTCGGAAACACTTGGGCAAGTTCTGTTGCTTTTTCACCCAATATTTTGATTTCTTCAGAAGCAGCATCCGCAGCGGCTCCGGTCCACTCTTCTGGAGGCAGAGATTTATTCTGCGCAACTTGACTATTCTCAATACCGGTACTGTAACTGAGAAATTTTGAGCCAACTTCTGCAGCCCGCACAGAAATATCAGGTACCTGAGTAAAATAGGTCTCGCTAGGGGTCTGATCAATCATTTCAGAGATCTCCTTCTTCTAAACCAAGACGAGCCGCAGCTTCATGTGCCTTCTGGGTATTATGCGTTTCAGTGCTGTCCATATTTGCAGAGAAATCAGATAACCCCGAACCAAGTTCTGCACATGCGTCTGAAGTTTCTAGAACCGCCCAACTCATTGACCTATGGAAATCTTCAAGACGAGCTCTCAAGGCTCCAACGCCTGAATTATCGCCTTCGGGTAAATCTTGTGCTACATCGAAAACATATAATGCGCTGAGAGCTGCACCAAGCTGCCCTAAATCCACTGCATCAGTCCACTGCGCTTTCTCAACAATCCCCACCGCCTCGCGGTCGAAGCTAATATTCGTCATTTGAACCTCTCACAACGTTCGGACACACTAGGCGCGGATCACCGTCGACCGTATAACTGTAGAAACTGTAACATTTCAACCTTAACAGATACAAAAAGAGTATTGCCTGCGAGAAATTCCCGCAGGCAATACCGACTAGAATCCATGCACCCTATTGGCAGCTAGCCAACCTAATTAATTCTTCGGACGGGAAACTGCCCCATCTTGTTCTGAATCCTGTTGCACTTGATACTGATGATCAAGAACATCGTGAAAATCACTATTGATTCCCTTGAAGTAGCCATCAACAGTTGCGCGTTCGTCGGCAGTTAACGAGTCATAAGGTTTGACATTGCCGTCCTGATCGACGAATGAAAAGCCCTTATTTGCCAGCCCCTGGCTACCAGGCGACACATCCACGGTGCCCCCACGCTCAGTCCAATGCGGCGAGTCATACATCGCACGCGTCAGACCGCGCTGCATAAGTTCGTGTGCCGATTTGTTTGTATCGTGGTGCCCCTCGTCCCAAGCCTTTGACTCGTTATTGGTGGGCCACCACGCGTCTTCAGCTTTACCAGCAGCAGACTTGATCGCATGCTCCAGCAAGTCACCGCCAACGGGAACCTTACTACTCGCGTAGCCCGCCCCCTTGTCGACAATGAAATCGGCAATTTTACGTGCCTCTTCATTGGACTTATCAAGTGCGCGCGCGACCTCGACATTCTTGTCTGAGTGCGCATCGAAGGTTTCCTGGATCAGCTCGGTCCAGATATCAGTAGTGCGATTGACTGTTGTCATACGCACGTCATAATCTGGCTCTTCCATTGCCCGGGAAACATCGTCCATGTAACCGGTGTACGCGGCTACCTGAACAGCCTTCAAGGCCGGCATTCGCCCGCCCTTGTACCTGTCGTCCAAAGGGTTACCGTTATTGTAGTGGCTATCCTTCTCATCGACTTCTGGCTGGTCAAAGGCAAGGTCTTGGAGCAAACCGCCCGGTCCTTTAAACCGATCGACCATGTCTCGACTAAAACGCATATGCGCTGCATGGTTGTCGTCGATTCGGGATCCAGCCTGCATGCCAGGGGATGAATTATTGTGCATCTGCTCCGCTAAATCGGCAGCATAAGGCGAGATAATCGAACCCATCCACGAGCGCAAGCGAGAATTATGATTGCCAAAAATATCTTCGCCTTGTTTGGTCTTATCTTCAACCCCACTGCCCCATCCACCTGAGTTATCGCGATCTAGACCATCCTGGTAACCCGCCATAGTATTCGCCGCGATCGTCGGCCGTGCACGCGGGTCACGTTCCCAGATATCGTGAGCAGCCTTAAACTTCTTCTGATCCGGGTCATCAGGGAAATCAGTGGGAACAGGCTCAGCTGCACTAGCATTGCGAGGATTAGAAGCGTCGTTCAGCATGTCACCGAGCGCCTCACCGCCATCGACGGTCCCAAGAAATGCTCCAGGTCCACCCTGATTTCGATTACCGGTCAGATAACGAGCGACATTAATCGGCCCATCTGTACCCGCACCATCAGGAAGATCAACATCGAAAGGCGTATCCCCATCGAGGAAGCTTCGCAAGTACATCAATCTGTTAGTCTCAACCTTTTGCAAAGACGCGTGATCTGCCCCATTCTGCAAGGCATCGGGAGTATCCGACAGCATATAAAGTCCCTGCATCGGGTCTAGAGCATATCCTCGAGCAGCGGCATCATCCTTCGTCATCGCAATCAACGAATAACGTGAAGCATCATCAACAGCGCCGCCATGCAAGGAGTTATAGCCGCGTTGGGCTTGATGATCGTAGGCCATAATGTCAGAAGCAAGGGAAGTCCCATCGGCTCCTGCAAAGTAAACTCCAGAACCGAAAGTCAGGCTAGGGTTCTTCGCCGCAGCATACCCCGTCAATTGAGAAAAGACATCAAAGCCATTGACGTGTGCGGAAGCTCCTTGCCCCGGGAAGCGTTCATAGGATTGAGTACCGGTTGCCTTGAAATCAGCGATATTATGCTCTTCAATTTCGGCAATAGTAGTCGTTCCATCATGGCCCCGAAGGCCAGCTCTTACTGTTTGATAGGTCTCATTATTATCAATAGCCCCTGAACTGGCATCAACACCACCAGTGGCTAGAACCATTGCACTTCCAACAGACGCCATCAGTTGGTTGCGGGTAGCGCCAGAATCATGCTCATCCTGAGGAGTGCCTGCTGCATTAATCGCCAGCCTATTTAGCATGTCGGAAAAGTTTGCGTCTTTTCCGTGCTTCTCCCGGTAGGAATCAGCTAAGGCTTGGACCCAGTAAGGATTCTGCAGTTTATCGCCCCATTTTTCCTGAAGTTTCTTGACCTCCGCTTCGGTCAAAGGCTTATCAGAATTCGCAGCCTTCTCAAGATCATCACGTAGTTGGGGAGCCTTCGTGCGAGCATAGTCCCATTCAGCAGCACCATCAGCGATAGGCATATCCTTACGAAAAAGTTCAGCACCAACCGCAGCGCGACCACCCTTCACCACATCGGCAGGGATCGTATCATTTGAAGTCTTCTGAATTTCTGTGGCAGCCGTATTTGCAGCATCGCTCAGCTGATGAATCTCGTCATCATAAGACTTCTTCAGAGGCGCCTGAGCCGAGGCCAAGGTACTCTCGGCAGCTTTGAGATCCGAAGCCGGATTATATTCCTTATCGGTCGCGGCTCGGGCATCGATTTCGGCCTTTGTCTTCTTGTAGGCAGCAACCGCTTCATCCCACTGCGTTTGCAGCCCCTCGACGGTTTTAATCCCCTGACTATTACGTTCTTCCCAAGTGGTGAGTGCACTTGCAGGAGTGGCAAATTGTCCTGAAAGACCCGACAGTTTTCCGCCCAGTGCTTGAATTTCAGAAGAAGCAGCATCTGCCGCTTTACCCGTCCAAGATTCAGGGGGAAGCGAGGCGTTCTGAGCGGCCTGTGTTTGGCCGATCGCCGAGCCGATAGCTTTCCAATGCGAAGCAACTTCGGATGCCCCAGTAACGGGCTTGGGCGACTCAAGGGCCTCCGCACCAGATCGAAGATCAGCACTCATTTTTCCCACTCCACTCCCAGCTGGGCCGCACGTTCACGGTTGTAACTCTCAGTGTCATCAAAGTTCGCCGACGCATCAGCCGATGCCGATCCCAAGTTCGATGCAGCATCTGAATACTCATAAATGACCATGGACATCGCCTCGTTAAAGGCCTTCACCGCAGATTTCAACGCCTGCGGACCAGGACCTCCGGGACCGGGAAGCGGTTCCGCAACGCCTTCAGATGAGATGCGTTTTGTTGACGCACCAATTCGCCCAAGAGACTCAGCATCCTGCCACTGATCTTTCGCAACAACTCCAACCGCTTCTCGGTCGAAACTGATCTTATCTGCCACAGTTCAATTCTTTCCGTTGCGACCGGCAATACCAGTACGCGATACGCACGAACCTGGCCTGGTCAGGGAACTTACCAGACGACAAGTTACCATCTCAAACATCGAACTCCCTGAGAGTTTCACGCTACAAGACTCGATGCAGCCCGAATAAACGCATCCCCGTCTACTTCACCCGCGATTCGGACCATGCCATCTGCGCCAAGAAGGTTCCTTGATCACGCGAGACAACCAGGCCTCGACCCTTGGGAAGAATGCGCGGACGCTCACGGCCAATCACCATGCCCTCGGAAGGATTACCCGACATCATGATGCCGGTTGCCGACAACTCGGACAGGGACTGCAAAATCTGCTCGTAGGACGCACGCGAGGCACCACCCATACGGCGAGTAATCACCAAGTGGAAACCAATATCTTGAGCCTGCGACAACAGAGGCTGAAGCGGAGCCAAAGGTGAACCGCTCAAGCCCCCGGTGGAAATCAGGTCGTAATCATCAACCAGAACCCAGGCCTCGGCCCCCTTCCACCAATTGCGCTTACGCAACTGCTCGGGGGTCACGTCCGGTCCAGGAAGACGCATACGCAGCTGTTCGGCAACTGCCTCCATGCTTCCCTGGATTTCATCACGGTTGGTGATGTACATCGGCATATCCGATTCATCCCACTCGCCCAGCAGGGAGCGTCGCACATCAACGACAACCAGCATGGCACGACGCGAGCCTGGCTTTGCCAGCACCTGGTTGCCCAAGTTGCGCAAGAACGCGGTCTTTCCGCACTTCGCGTCACCGTAGACATACATGTGCGATTCGTTTTCCGGATCGAAAGTCCACGGGCTCAAGCGGCGCTCTTCCAAACCAAGAACAATCTTCTGCTGCTTGCCGTGAGTTGCCTCGATCTGAGAAACGGTGATCTTTTCGGGGAGCAAACGCAGACGCGGGCCAGGTTCGGTCGCAGAAGCAATACGCAGAAGCGTCTTTTCGACACCCTCACCGATCGTGGCCGGATCATGATCACCATCAGCACGCGGGAGGGCAACCAGCATGTGGTGACCGGTCATGGACAAACCACGTCCCGGACGCCCCTCGGGGACCTTGCTACCGATCTCGCGACGGAACTCGGAATCCGAAGGATCACCCATACGCAGCTCCATACGGGAGCCGAAGATGTCCTGCATCTGAATACGGAAGTCCATCTTGCGCAGTGCAGTAGCAATGAAGTGAACACCGAAAGACAGCGCGCGTTCGGCCATCAGACGGATACGGTCTTCTGCATCCGAGAAATCGCTACGCAGTGTTCCCCAGCCGTCGACAACGAGGAAGATATCGCCATAGCCATCGTCAAAGCGTCCCTGAGCACGGCCTCGGCGATAGGTCGCCATGGAGTCGATACGGTTCGCACGGAAGTAGGCAGCACGGTCCTCGATGATGCCTTCAATTTCGGACACCATACGGTTCAAGATGTCCTCATCCTCTCGAGAGGCAACACCCGCAACGTGTGCGGCGCCCTCAAAAGCGGCAAAAGTACCCGAGAAATCGATAACAAAGAACTGAACTTCCTTCGGAGTATGGGTCAGCGACAGAGCCATGACAATCGAGCGCAATGCCGTGGACTTACCGGAGAGCGGACCGCCCAAGATCGACATGTGACCGCCGGCACCGGCAAAGTCGTATTCCAAAACCTCGCGCCGCTGCTCGTGCGGAAGGTCGACGATGCCCATGGGGATATGCAGCGCACCCTTCGCACGCCATTCGTGCGAGATGAAGCCGAGCTCGGGATCAACAGCCAAATCGGGCATGAGCGAATCCATGGTGTCGGGAACATCCAAAGGAGGCAGCCACACCTGGTGGGCAGGCATACCCTTACCCTTCATGCGGGCGACCGCAATATCAATCTCAGTCATGCCCTCCCAGCGCTCATCACCGGGTGCAACCAGGCCGCCCTCGGGAATTGCCTCTTCCTCGGGAGTGTTGTCCAGGACCTCCCCCAAAGAGAAGGGAAGCAGTCGGATCTGCGAGGCCTCGGAACCCGAACTGGGAAGCACACTGCGAGGCGGCGGTGGCGCGGCAACGTAGGAGGCGCGGAAGCGGATCAGCTGATCCGTACCGGGCTGGAGGAAGCCGGAACCCGGGTAGGGCGGGAGATCGTAGGCATCATTCACACCCAGAACCTCGCGCGATTCCGAAGCCGAGAAGGTCTTCAAACCAATGCGGTATGACAGGTGAGAATCCAAGCCCTTGAGCTTTCCGGACTCCAAGCGCTGTGAGGACAGAAGAATATGGATCGACAAGGATCGGCCCAGACGACCAATTGCCACGAATAGCTCGCCAAAGTCGGGCTTGGCGGTCAGAAGTTCAGAGAATTCGTCAAGGATGATGAAGAGCGCCGGAAGGACTGGGAAGTCATGCTTTCCAGCTATACGATCCGCTTCATAATCCGTGACATTTGCATAGTTACCGGCATCACGCAGGATCTCTTGGCGACGAACCATTTCACCGTGGAGAGCATCTTCCATACGGTCGACCAGAGACAGTTCAGACTCCAGGTTCGAAATCATCGCAGAGACGTGAGGCAGGTCTGACATACCGGCGAAGGTCGCACCACCCTTGAAGTCAACCAGAACGAAGTTCAGCTGCTCGGGAGAGTGCGTGAGCGCCAGGGCCAAAACCAGAGTGCGCAGCACCTCGGACTTACCGGAACCGGTTGCACCGATCAGCAGGCCGTGCGGGCCCATGCCCTGCTGGGCGGCTTCCTTAATGTCCAAAACGACCGGAATGCCCTCGGGAGTGACAGCGAAGGGCACGCGCAGACGATCACGTCCATTGCGGCGCTTCCACTGCCGTTCCGCATCGAAATCACGAATATCGCCGATATTGAGCAATTCCATGAGGTCTTGAGAACGCTTCGGATCGGGCTTGCCGACGGGGGTTGCCGCGTCCCTGCCACCAGCAGTCAGGAAGCGAGTGAGGCGACGGGCCACGGCCTCGGCCTGAGGAATTCCCATGTAGTCGGCGTTGGCGAGCACTGGCTTTGCCTCAAGAAGCAGAACTTCCATGGGGGTGTGCTCATCGTTTGCGGGATGTAGAAGCAGACGAACACCGGTGGGGTTCATGAACATACCCCACGAGGTCAAGACCTTCATGATCGTCACGCCTGCGCAGCCCTCGATAGAGCCCAGGTGCGAATCGGGAGGAAGCTCGGCACCGTCGGTGATAACGATCAAATGCGGCCAAGGGCTTGCGTCATTTCGAGGCTGGAAGTGGCCTCGGGTCGTCATTTCCTCACCCAAGAGATCCTCGAGCTCGGCGTAGCTGGTGCACACCATACGCGCACCGCCCAGAGCGTCAGTGACCTCAGCGGAACGGATATGAGGCAGCCACTTCATCCACTCCCAGTTCGGGAGGTTTTCGGGAGTCGTCAATACCGCGATTTTCAGGGCCGAATCTGGCGTCATAACCGCAAGGTGGCAGATCATCGAGCGGACTTCTCCGCGAGCGCGCTCGCCATCACCAGCAACCTCGACATGAGAGAACTGACCCAAGTCCAGGCTGAAAGGAAGGTCTTCAACGGTCTTGTGGACATCTAAGAAACGGCGCATCGCCGAATGGCAGACGACATCGGGGTTTGCCATCTGGGGAATATCGGGTTCGACCAAGCGCATGGCCAGTTCCTGGTCAGACGTTCCGATTCGAGTGGAGACAGAAGTATCGTCGCCCACTTCACGTTCCCACAGGCGCGAGCCTTCTTCGGCTAAAAGCACCAGCGAGTCCGGCTCAGGCAGGTACCACTGCATGAAGATTCGCTGCTTCGCGGCAATATTACGCACGCTGGTGCGGGTTTCTGACAGGTAGGAGAGGTATTCGCGACGCTGGGAGTTGACCTTATTACGGTACTGCGAGACCTGGCGGTAGATGTTGAAACCAACCATGGAGAGCATCATGAAGACCATGCCGCCCGCCATCAGAAGCATTCGCGTGTTCTGCCCCTGAGTCAGCGCCATGATGACCATGACACCCATGGAGCCCATCATGGGGATAGCGGTAGCAAGGATCGAACCCATACCGCCGGCTTCGACCTGGCTGGGTGGCTTTTCTACAGCGATTTCACCGCTGGGGAGCTCGGGGGCTTCCATTTCATTGACGGCCATACAGTCTCCTGGAGTGCAATCTCCCGTTTTCCTTCATTTCTGTATGTATCCTAGCTTGTAGCACGAGCAGTCGTGGCATGGCACTGATCTGGTCAGGTAGTCTGAATGATGACTTTTGAACAGAATCGGTGAAAGAACCTCAGCGGATCAATAGCCGGATCGGCACCGAGGACAATTCCCGGCACAACCGCATGAAGGAGGAGGCGTGACCCAGAAACAGGCAGCGGTAACCGTCACCGACGCTTCCGGCGTCAAAGATTTGGTTGTTCCGCTGGGAACAACGGTCACTGGTCTACTCTCCATGCTTGATATCGATTCAAGTGATCCGAGCCTTCAAATCACCGGGGCCGACGGTCGTCCCCTTAATCTTGGCGCGGTCTTGGGAACTGACCTTCCCCAGGGAGTCCTCATCTCCATTACTTCTGGCCGCGAGCGCCAGCGTCAAGAACAACGCGCAATTGAGCGAGCCTCCGATCCGTGGTTCCGCCCCTCCCTTGCTCTGAGCATCTGCGCCCTTCTGGCTTTTGCGATGGATGCGGTTCTGATCTTCTGCACTCTTTTCGCCCAGCTATTGACCATCATTGCGGGCGTGCCATGGTGGGCACCTTTGACAATCGGTGTCCTCTCGCTTGCTCTTTGCCTTGTCGTCCTCTACCAAAAACGCGTCCACTCCAACGCCGGATTGTTGTCCGGATGGACGCTCGGCGCGGGACTCTCTTTCCTTGGTGTCCTTCCCGCTCTGGGGAGCGCGGGAATCTATCTCGAGGCCTCGCAAATCTCCACGATGTCGCAGGTCGCCGCGCTTCTCTTCCCTCTGTGGGGAGCGACCGGCGTTGCACTTGGGCTCTGGCTCTGGCGTCCCACTCCCCTCACAAGCGCACACGCACTCAGTTGGGGCGTTCTCACGGCAAGTGCGACTGTCTTGACCTATCTCAATGCTTCTCTCACCAGAGTTGCGCCCTTCGCAATCGCTTGCGCGGTATGCGCAATCACCGCCTCGCCCAGCTTGTCAGTACGGATCCCCGCGACCCAGCTGCTGGATATGCCCCTCGTGACGACCTCCGCGCCCACTGTCCGCGCACCCGAGGTTCCCTCTCCTTCGCGCATTACCGGCCGCCGCGTCAACCGCACCGTCACTGATGCGACCTCGCGTACTCGATTGGTCCAATATCTTGGTCTAGGCCTGATCATTGTTGCGGTTCCCGTGATCTACTCAATGATCGGGATTCATTCGTGGCAGCAGATCGCCTCGCTGGTCCTGGTATGCGCATCAGTCATTGCGCTGGTCGTTGTTCCCCGCGAGCGCCGCTGGGCTTCCTCGCGAGTTGTTCCCCGCGTGGGAGCGGTCATTTTGCTTGCAACGCTGCTCATTTCCCCCGCCTCCCGAGCCCTTCTTGGCACTCCCATTGCGGCAGCTGTTCTTATCTTCATCGGTTGTGTTTCTCTTCTGTGGACTCGCCTGCGTTCAGGCAAAGAACAATCCGCACTTATTGGGCGCTTTACCGATATTTTCCAAGCACTGTCATTGACTGTTGTTTTCCCTGCCGCGTTCTTCGCCGCGGATCTTTTTGAACTCGTTCGACAGGTGGCATCATGAGTGAGCTTCGCATTACCCCAGTCCAGGTCCCCGTTTCTCAGGCAAAAGGTGTGGACCCGGCTTTTCTGGCCGCGGCTCAGCAGGGTAGTGTCCAGCGAGGCCTCCCCCACCCCGCTGCGGCATATTCAGCTCCCGCAACCGGTGGCGCTCTGGTTACGGCCTACCTCATTGACCTTGCATGCCTTGTCGCAATCACCGCGCTTTCATGGTGGTTCTATCCCTCGATCGCTATTGCAGTAATCGTTGCGCTTGAGACATGGATCGTTGGCACTCTGATTCGTGCCCATTCGGGAAGGACTCCCGGAGCTTTCGCCATGCAAGTGGCCGCAATTTCAATGGCGCCCGTTGCCACCGATGCGGGTCCCGAGGCCGGTCATGCCCCCGGCTTGGCTCGCCAGAGCGCGCACAGCCTGATCATGCTGCTCTTGCACGCGACTGTCGTTGGACCGGCCGTCACCTGGGTTATTGCCCGAGATGGCCAAACCTGGGTTGACCGCGTCTGCGGGATGGGAAACCTTGACGTCCGCGCTGGCCGCACAGACGCTGGAGCTCCCGCTTATTCCCAGCAGCTTTCCCCCTCGTTTGCCGAGGCCTCGGCTGGGGTTGGGGCCGCACCTGCACAGCTTCAGGGAATGGATCCCGCCGCACTTGCCCCGGCACATCAGTGGGCAGGGCCGCGCGTTACGTCCCCCGAAGTTCCTGCTTCCGAGCCTGCTGTTTTGAATGTTCCGCCGGCGGGCGTTCCCGCAGCCGACCTACCAGCACCTTCACCGATGCCCGAGGCACCCAGCCAGGTCCTCAGCGAGATGCCTGCGCCCATGCCTGCGCAGCAGGTCGCACAGGCTCCGGTCGTGCCCAAGGTGCCCACTCCCCCGCGCCACAGCCCGGCCTCGGCAATGCCACGAGTTCCGCAGGTGCCAATGCCCCAGGCTGGCGCACCTCAGCAGGCCGGCAGCGCGCAGAACGCTGGTCAGCAGACTCATACACAGCCAGTGGCCCCTCAAGCCACTCCCGCAACGAGCGCACCGGCCTCTGTCCCCGCATTCGCGCAGACGGCACCTCTGGCGATCATCGTTGATGACGGACAGCGAATCGAAGTCAATGCTCCCATCGTGTTGGGGCGCGCCCCCGAACAGACACCATCTGATGCACGGGCAGTGGCAATTGCGGATTCCACGCGTTCCCTGTCGCGCACGCACTTGCGTGTCGCACCGGCCGATGGCGATGCGATGTGGGTCGAGGACACCTTCTCGGCGAATGGCACGCGGCTACAGGCGCCCGATGGCACCACGCGGCCACTCCCCCGCGGTGAACGCGTCAAGGTATCGCTGGGTACGGTGCTTCTGCTGGGCGAGCGGAAGTTGTCGGTTAGTCGGTAAATCTACTTCTCTGGGATATCGATATCAACGCGTCCAGGAATGAAATCTCGAGGGTTAGCAGTCGTCCCATCCGATGGACGCAATCCCGTTTGGTAGCGCATTAAGGTGGCTTTTCCCTCATGAACCGTCACGTAGAGGAAACCACCATTAACCGGATCACTCCACGAAAGCTGACGAACGCCGCCTTTGTCCGAGCCCAATTGATACTCGGGATACGTCTCTGACAAGAGTTCACGGCCGATCTTTTCGACCTCAGGAACGGGAACATAAGGACCAGCAACAACTTGCCCAACAAGCTCCCACGCCGGCTGCTCATCGCCTGAAGAGTGGTCAGTCTCTTTATTGATCTCGGACCCAAAGATGCGCGCTTCCCACGCGCCTCCACCACCGGCTTCGGCAAGGCGACGACGGAACTCAAGAATCTTCGGCTCCTCATCACGCTGAAATGCCTGAATGGACTGACGCTGCTCCAGGGGGAGGCTTCCATCCCAGTAGACCATGCTTGTTGCCTTTCCGCTCTTAGATGGTGATGCCGATTGTGTAGCCGCACTCTGGGGATCCCTCAGGACGGGCGAACATGCGGCCAGGGCCAGCACACAAGCCGCCCCCAACACAGACCGCCACACGGCGCGCATCAGCGCTTCACCCCCGCAGCAACGCGACCGATATCCTGAAGCGTTTCGGTGCCGTCTTCCAAATAGATACTGTGGTTATCAAAGTTGAAATTAGACGGCTTACTTTCGGGGGCATCTTTATTGTATTTCGGCGAGCCTGTCGCATCGTCCGAGAGGTGACTAAACCCTGAATCAGAGTCCATGGGGTTCTTACCCAAGCTACCGACGATTCCACCTCTAATTTCCCCCATACCTTGGACACTATCACCCTTCGGGACCCCCGAGACCCACAGATGATTTTGATCAACGTGGTAGTTTTTCGCATCGTAAGTCCCCATACCAGGAGAACCAAACAACACTAGGTCATCGATGACGCCATACTTGACCTTTGTTGCCGCCATGCCTGAGGTACTCGAACCGTAGGAATGCCCGACGAGGGTCATATGCGCATCACCCGCGCCGTAGTCACGCGAGGCCTGCATACCGTTCATGAAACCAGCCAAACGATCTGACCCCGCCTGAGCGAGGAAGGGGGAAATAATCCCCGGAATATTCTGAGGCTGCTTCAAATCAGCCTCACCCGGAGCATCATAGCCCAGCCAGGCAACAGTTGCCACATCGCTCGCGGACAGTCTCCCCTGAACCATCGCAGCCATACGCAGGTTTTTGGTTTGTCGCATGTAGTCACCCATGCTGCCTTCGACTGTCGTGCCGATACCGGGGACAAAAGTCGCCACGTTCTTCGCATGATCAACGTCGCCTTGACCCATCGCGGCCTTGACTCGCCCGCCATCGTTTTGAAGAGTCAGGAGCGATACAGGATCCCCCTCCTTCCCATGCTGGTAGTCTTCAAGGCTTATGCCCTTGTCGAGCTGTTCTTGCACGGCATCATAGGCTTTTACTGCCTTCTCTGCCTTATCCAACTCACTCTGATAGTACGCACGGGTATTGCTATCAATCCACGGGCTCTTCAGGAGCTCCGTGTACATGGAAACATTGTCCTTAGCTTCCTGCTTCAGTTTCGGGAGACGATTTCTGTTTGCGCGATCCCTTGCCCAGCCCTCAACGCCATCAGCGTTACCGATCAGATCCGGGTACGTATCGCACAGATGCTGTTTCTGCGCCTCAGATTGCTGCGACCAATACCTCGCGCGCTCCTCCGGCGTCATCTTTTTGAACTTCTTCTGTTCTGCGTCCGAAAGATCATGAGTTTGCGTCGAGGTCGATTTCGCGGTACTCCCCGGCGTCCCGACGGTTTTTAAGCGAGCATTCAACGTCGTGTCGGCAGTATTGGCCAAGTCGACTGCCTGCCCCACTAATCGATTAACTGAAAATTCAATGCTTTGCCGAGTGTATTCACTCATCGAGTTCCCAGCCGAACTGCATGTCGCTATTCCCGCTGCGGAAATGGTGCAGTGCGTCGAGGACGCTTGTTGAAGCGCCAGCTTGACTGCGCTCTCAACCTGGGAAACGTCGCCCGATGCAACTTTGACGGCCTCTTGGATTTCTAGAAGGTCATCGGCGAGCGTCGTCAATTCCTTGTGCGCAACGCCCATCTTCGCACGCAATGCATCCGCAGTTGCACCTTCCCCCTTGAAGGAACTCATGCGCGCCTGAAGAGCTTCAGCCTGCTTAACGACAGTATCCCGTCTGGCGCCAACCGCCCCCGCATAGGTGGACAAACCGGCTGAACTCCATGTCTGAATCTGGCCCCATGTTAACGACATTGTTCTGCCCTCAGTCCTCTAGCTTCACTGCGCAACAGGAGCAGGGGATGGCGATGGGTGAGGAACAGGACCTTGCACAGCGGGACTCGGCGCGTAGGGAGGCATCCCCTGCCCAGGTCGATACACAGGCATTTCAGGTTGAGCACCACCCGCAGTCGTCGGCAAGGTCGGCTTTGGATACCCACCACGCAGCGGGCCTCTGGAAGAACCATTAAGCGCCGACGCTTGTTCAGCATATATCGCCAGACTTGGGGTCGCCCCCGCTGTCCCGGCAAGAGCGGCTTGACCCTGAGCATTGGCCTGTTGGGTGTTGTCTGCTTCGGTCTGAGCAAGGTTGATGCCGGCTGCATGTGCAGCTCGAGCGAGCTCCTCTAGAGCCGTCGAGTGTGTGACAAGAAGGGATGTATAGCGGCCCTCTACCTCGGTAGCCTTCGCGATCGAGTCGGCACCCTTCATTGAAGACTCTACAGCCTCGGACAAGTCATCAATTTTTGCGCCTTGCAATTCACCGGAAACCTGTTGCAAGGTATTTGCGGTTGCGTTGTACTCTCCGCCAGCAAACTCGATCATTACCACGGCTGATTTCCCCTCTAAGGAAGCCCAATTCAACGATCTGCCCACATTGGCCGATCAAGTTGTTGTAAGTACGACAGTGGGTGAGCAGATTTCTCTACTCACCCACACGCCGTTTACGCGCAACACTCACGAGCGCTACGCATGAGTTGTATCAGCGGCCAGTAGCCAGGCCATTGAAGGTACGCGCACCCGTGTTATCGGTCACGACGTAGTTGCCAGCAAGCTGATCAACCAGACCTGCGAAGGCATCAAGAGCCTGCTGCATCTGGTGCATACCAGCGGTCCACTCACCATGCTTCTGGGTGTAGGATTCCTTCGCAGCACCTTCCCATGTGGCGCTACGTGCTTCAACGTCCTTATTGAACTGATCAAGCTGGCTGAGCAGATCGGTTGCCTGCGTGCGCAGATCAGCCGAGACCTGCTGGAGCAGCTCCGGGCTTACGCGAAAATCTCCACCGTTCATTTCCTACTCCAATCTGCTCAGATGTTCAGCATTGCAGCGCCGGTCTTGGCGACAGACTGCTGGGCATCTTGTTCGTTCTGAATTGTCTGAGCGCCGACCGAGGCAAGTGCGCTATCGAAATCGGTCAGTGCCTGAGTGGTCTTGGTCGAGCCAGCATCCCACTGCTCCATGACGGAGTTGAACGCCTGCGAGGCGCCACCCTGCCAACCACCGATAGCGGTAGCGACCTCACCCTTAACCTTTGCGTTCAGGCCCTGCAGGTAGGCCTGCAGGTTAGTGACAGCTGTGCGAATGGCATCATAGCTGGCTTGTTCCGCAGAAATATTTGCACCGCTCATGGTCCACCCTCCTAGTTTTTCGTTCGGGTCCCCCCGAAGTCTTGCATTGATCGACCCTCTGTAACGGAGGGCACAATCGCGATGTCGGGTATTACATTATCGAAGGGATCTGGGAATGCAAATACAGGTTTCATGAAACCAGCTAGGCTTAAGGCAGCACTATTGAGCAAAGGAACCTCATGGCAAGCACTACCGCATCCAGGCCTCCAGCCCTTATGCCCGTTAGCATTCGCATGGGTGAGAGCACCGTCGACATGTCGGTCCCAACGAACGTTGCACTGGCCGAATTTGCCCCAAATATTGTGTCGCAAATCACACAATTATCGGCCAGTTCTGCCTCTCAGGGATACCGAATTACGAATTCTCAGGGCCGAGTTCTTGATCAAAGCCAGACCCTGATCAACCAGGGAATCCAAGCCGGATCCGTTCTGATTCTGTCGAAAATCGGCGACAGTACACAGGATTTGCGCTATGACGACTTGGTCGAGGCCGTGGGAACCGCGGTCGAAAACGATCAGGCTCCATGGAATTCTGACAATTCGGTAGATCTTAGCACACATGCTTCAGCGCTGTTAGTCCTCACCGCAGCCGTTCTGATCTTCACCGGAGGTCGAGGAAGCTACCTTGGTTTAATTACCGGATTAGCCGGAACTTTACTGGCCTCTCTAGCCTGCGCACTGATTTCGCGCTCAACCCAGCGCCTTGCTCCCCTCTCTCTTGCGCACTCAATTCCGATCCTTGCCGGTAGCGCAGTCATGAGCGCAATACCAGGCTCTTGGTCAGCCCTTCCACTGGCTGGCTTTGGAATTGCAGCGATCGTCAGCGCAGCAATTCTGCTGATCATTCTTCCCAAGAACCTGCACGGCTCCATTGCTGCGCCTCTCACCTATGGCTTTTCAGCTGCAACAATTGGCCTGCTTACGGGATTTGGGCACCTTTCAACCCAGCGCTCAGCAAGTGCAATCTATACCTTATTAATAGTGCTTATTTTGATCGCCCCCTGGTTTGCGATGGCCCGAATTCCTATTCGCGTGACAGGAAACCCCGAAACTATCGATGCCTACCAGGTTGTTCGCAAGGTAAACGACGGTCATATCCTGACCATCTCCCTTAAAACTGGCGCTTCGCTGGGAATCTTGATCTGCGTTCCTCTTCTTCTTGATACCCGCTATTCACTACTCCTTCTCATCTGCGGAGGCGTTGCTCTTCTACTTTCAACGCGGTCCTTGCGTTCACGGGTCGAGGTCCTGATCGGCGCGATTCTAGGCATCATCCTGATCCTTGTGAGCGCGATCGGTAGCGCAATCCTTATGCCCCAGGCACTCATCCCAATTGTCCTATTGCTCTTCATTGCAACCGGCCTCGTCTTGGCACTGACGGTTATCGATCCGAAGATGCGCCCGTGGGTCACTCGAATCGCTGACACCCTCTCGCTCATCAGCTTGCTGGCATTGGTGCCCATCACGACTCTGGTATGGGGGATCCTGTAATGCCATCAAATAAGGACATCCTTGAGGCACAGCGCTTCAATCGTCGCCGCCTGGTCACAGCCTTCACCTCTGGTACCCCCGGAGGAAAAGAGCTTGAATCAAAATCAACCACTCGCCCTCTAATCGTTGGGGCCTCACTTGCCGCAGTTGCAGTTCTCATTGCAGTTGCTATCGGTAGGTTCATGCCGACGCTTCCCAGCGGCTGGCAAGACTCGCACCTCATCATCACGAAGGGCGAAGGTGCGCGCTACTACTCGATCGAAGGAACGCTTCGCCCCGTTTCTAACGTCACCTCCGCCAAGCTTCTCAGCGAAAGCGGAAAGCTTGTGACTTCTTCGGTGTCAACCTCCTCGCTAGAGGGAATCCCCCGCGGAAGCGCGATCGGCCTGAGCGATGTTCCCGACGACATCCCAACTGCAGACCAACTGCACTCCTACGACTGGACCTCATGCGCGGCCTCGTCAGGAATCAAAACTTGGGTCGCTGGTAACCCCGAGGGGCTCAGCAATGCAACCAGCGCCCTCGTTTCCAACGAAGGAAGGCTCTACCTGGTCACAGGTGGGGTCCGCTACCCCATCGAAATTGCGCACGCACAAGCCATTGTTAACGTGCTCGACCTGTCCGGTCGCACCATCACCCCGGTGACTGCAGCTTGGCTGAACTTGTTCACCGAAGGGTCAACTTTGGCACCCGTCGATATCCCGAACCTCGGTCGCCCGGTTTCAGGCATGTCGCCGCGAATCACCGCAGCACAGGTCGGAACCATTATCGAGGTCGACGAATCCGGAACACCGCGTCGCTACGTCATCACTGACGACGGAACTATTACTCCGCTGACGGACTTCTCCTACAAGCTCTACCAGGCCTCGTGGGCAGACCGCGGAAGTCCGCAAAACCTCATAATTGACCTCTCAGAACTGGCATCACTGACGGTGAATAACCAGGGCGTTATCCCCTCGGATTGGCCCAGCCAGGTCGGTGAAGTTCTGGGGGCCGATGCGGCGCCATGCGCTCAGCTCGTTGTGAACCACTCCAAGGCAGAGACCGTTCTTAAGTCCATTCCCACCTCCGAGCTCGCTCAGCTTCACCCGCGCGAGGTCAATGTTCGAGGCGGTTCAGGTGCACTGGTCCGTTCCTCCTCCGGTGGTTCAAGCGGTCCTATCGTGTTTGTCTCTGACATCGGGAAGGTCCACGGTTTGGGAAATAACCCCAGCGATTCACTGCAACGCTTGGGGCTGCCCGAAACTGCGGTCTCTCCCATTCCGGCAGCATGGCTTGCGCTCATTCCTGAGGGGCAAGAACTCACTTCCGCTGCTGCTTGGGAAACGGTTGGTGCTCAGTGAATCGACTGACAAATTGCACGCTGAGCGCTCTTGCCGCACTGGCGCTGTGTGGCGCAGTTGCGCTTCCTTCCGCATATGCGGATACACCCACACCGGGTGAGACTCAAGGAAACGACCAGACGAACTCGCAGCAAAAGCGTGGATCCGCCACAAAGCAGCCCGAAGAGGGCTGCCAAATCGGTATCGATAAGTGGATCACTCAGCCACCTTCGGCCTACTCGTTCCTCGGAATGAAAGAGGCCCTGAAACTGTCACAGGGCCAAGTGCGCGTTGCGATCGTCGATTCGGGTGTTGCCGCTGGAAATGCCCATTTCAAGGACGCAGTTGAGCCGGGTACCGACCTGGTTGAGTCTGGTGACGGACGAAAAGACGTTTTTGGACATGGCACCGCAATCGCGGGGCAGATCGCCGCGCGCGAGGTCTCAGGTTCCGGTGTCGTCGGCTTCGCACCGCGAGCAACCATTGTTCCCGTGCGCGTCTACGTTGACTCCAGTGACGACGCCAAGCGCGCGGGCAAGGGGCCGACAGTTGCGCGCACAGCCGATGGTATTCGTTGGGCTGCGGATCAAGGAATTCGCGTGATCGTTGTTCCGCAATCCTTGACCTCTGACGATGTTGCCCTGCGCACAGCCACCCAGTACGCGCACTCAAAGGGCGCGCTGGTCGTGGCCTCGGCAGGCAATGTCGAACAGAATGCAAACCCCGGTTCACAAGACACCGCGGTGCGCTTCCCCGCGGGATATCCCGAGGCCTTGGCCGTCACCGCGGTCGACGCGCAAGGTAACCCCAGCCAGTCCGTCGTCCATGGTACCCACGTAGAAATCGCTGCACCCGGTTCGCAAATTGCGTCGACCTTCTTTGCAAACGGTGACTGCATGTTCGCAACGCAGGGAGCCTCTACCTCTTATGCGACGGGATACGTGGGCGCAATTGTTGCGTTGATTGCTGCAAGGTATCCGAACGAGACCCCCGATCAGTGGAAGTATCGCCTTCTGGCTACCGCACTTCGCCCAACCCCTTCACAGCGCACTGCCGAAGAGGGATGGGGAATCGTTGCGCCCTTTAATGCATTGAATTTCGTCAACGACGGGAAGATGCCAGGACCCAAAAACCCCTTGTATCCGCCGATTCAAAAGACCGCAGATCCGGTTATGGTGAAACCTGATCTTCCGGTTGATACGACGACTCCGCGTCGAATGTGGGCATTGGGAATCTCTGGCGCGGGCCTCACGATTGTTGTCGCAGTGCTCTTGATTCGCAGATTGCGCAGTAAAGAGGGGTGAAGTGGCGTATGCCGAATTTCAGAGTAGTTAGTGCTGCTCTTTATTCGTCTTTGCGTCGCCCTGTGGGTTCTGCCCATTACCTTGCTGGCCATTACCCTGCTGGTTCTTATCGCCCTCTTGGTTCTGAGCGTTGCCATTTTCGGGAATTGTCACGCAACTCTTAGTGGGCTGCGAGGCGCGCCCATTTTCGGCCACTGACACGACCTCGATACACACTTCACCGGGAACAGCCTTTACCGACACCGCATTCTGGCGCGTCTCAGCAACCGCATCATCTGCCCCCGGCTTTGAAACGGTATAGACATAACGCCGATGTCCGGCCGACGTAGTCCCGACCGCGGGGTCAGTCCAACTCCACTGGATATCCTCGCCATTCACGCGTGCAACCAGTTGGTCAACCGCAGGCGGAGGAACTGCAATCGGCTCTTCACCCTGCGTTCCCTGCGTGGAAGAGCTACTTGCCGAGGCCGTAGGGGAAGCAGTCTGATTGCCCACCCCGATGATGCTGCCTCCACCCGTCAGCATTGCAACAATGACGGCAGCCAAAACCACCATCGCCATCACGACAAGCGCGATGATCGCAATGGTCCTCTTCGGACCTGAACGTCGACCATCTGGGAGGTAACCCAAGGGATGACCGGTATCGAAGGTGTTTTGAGTGGTATGCCCCGGGGCATGCCACGAGTCTGGGGCAGGTGCATATCCGGCACCGAATTGCTCACTGGATGCGTCAACCGCTGAGGCATCATGTTGGTGGAGACCAGCGAAATCCTGCTGGTTTTCCGAGGTAGGCGTCGGAGCTTGCATACCCGGGCCTTGCATACCCGAGAGCGAGGCATCGGTGGGCTGCGACTGCATCCCGCTAGAAGCACTCTCGCCCGCGGCGTTCGCGCCGAACGGATTGGTTACGGAAGCAGGCGAAGGGGCTGCGGCCTCGGCAGCGGAAGAAGAGGCAGCCTGACCCAGGTCAAGGGAAGGCGCACGCAAACGCGTTCGCTCGGCATCGATCGAAGGCATCGCCCGCAGGCGGGTTGCCTCATCTTGAGCTGCATTCGGGGAATTTTCACCCTGGACAGCACCCCACGCAGCCGTTCCATCATCAGCGGCACCAACCGAAGAGCCGTGAGCCCCGAAACTGCCCACCGTATTACCGTCACGCAGCTCCATCTTGGTGACCGGGCGCCCCATGAGGGTCTGAATGTCTTGAAGCTGACGGCCTAGTTCAGCTGCTGACGCGGTCCTCTTCCGGGGATCCAGCTGCATCGCGTGGCGCAAAACGCGCTCAAGTTCCTTCGGAGCATCCGGGCGAGAAAGCCCACGAATGCGCCCCTCATAGACTCGAGCAGCCACCGAGGCAGCACTATTGTCACCAACCGGATCCTCGAATGGGCTACGCCCGCTGAGGAATGTCCACAAGGTTGTTGCCAGCGCCCACACATCCTGAGTCGGATGAGCGTGGGTGGAGCGATTGTGTTGTTCAGGCGGAGCCCAGAGCACTGAGAAGCCATCCAGGCTTCCTTTTTCCAAAGCCCCAATGCGAGAGGCAACGCCGAAGTCTCCCAAAACCGGGTAGTTGTAGGAGTCGAACATGACGTTCGCTGGCTTAATATCGCGATGGACATAGCCATTTCGGTGGAGCATCTCAACGCCTCCACACAGGCGAATCACGACATCAAGTGCTCGATCGACCGCCATCGGCATTCGGCGTACCTGCTCAGCAACGTTTGCGACCGGACAGAACTCCATTTCCAAATAGGGACGGCCATCGGGTGAAGTCCCAATCGAATACAACTCCACCACGGCGGGGTGGCCGGCAATGGAGGTCATGACGTCGGCCTCGTGACGGATTTGCGCGTACTCAACCTGGTCGCCCACCGAGCGTGCGACCTTCACCGCAACTTCACGCGCAGGAATCTCCTGGCGGTAGAGGTGAACGTCAGCGAAACCTCCAGAACCCAGGGCTCGCAGCCAGGTGTGACCGGGAAGCTCGGGAGGAGGAAGACGCCTAGAGGGAACCGAAGGGGTCATGACTGCTTACCTCTGAAGGGGTGGCGAAGACGGCGACGAAGTACGCCCATCGGTGAAACACCGTGCTTTTGGCGGTAGCGTGCGCTCAGTGAGGACAAGGAAAGCGCACGGCGAATCCGGGTCCAGCGAGTTGCATTTTCGCGCAGCTCCTGAGTCAGCTCATCAACAATCTGCCAGGAATCAGTCGCTTGTTCGGGCTGGACCTCGTCACCGGAGAAATCAGCCGTATCTGCCCAACGGGCAACCCGAACAGGCCTGGGCAGCTCCTCGCCAAATTCATACCACTGAGGGGTTGAGACACTGCTCTTGGCAGCACTTGCTGGCCACAGAGGTGATGTCGTCAGCATCCACGCGGCCTCTTGACGAGTAAGGTCGGTCGGCACGACAACGCCGGCATCGCGCGCCAGATCGACGACCTCGTCCCACGAACCGGTGAGCGCCTGCGGGGGCGCGGACCAACGACGTTTCTTGGTACGGCGACTCTTCGCCAGAAGAATAGCCAGAAGCGGGATTGCGATGATCGCAAGAATTCCGCTACCGGTTGCGATGATTCGCCACGGAATCTTCAGACGCGAGTCATCGTTCGAATCTGAACCGCGATCGGTAGTTGTCGGCGGAAGTTCTGCGGGCTGTTCAGGCGGCTCTGGCGGTTGAAGAACCTGAGGACGCGGCACAGAACGTGGCTTCGGGACATCGGTTTGAGGCACTTGGTCGCGCGGCGGGGTCGGGTCGAAAACCGCCCAACCAACTCCTTGGAACTCGACCTCGACCCACGCGTGAACATCCGAACCGCGAAGATCGACATCGCCACCCTTCGATTCATTCGGATACGCGCCCATGACGACCCTGGCGTTCATGCCGAGGTTGTGCAGCATCAGCGCCATGAGCACGGAGTACTGCTCATCGTCACCGATCATCTGCTCGCTTTCAAGCATGCGACTCAGTCGGTCTGCTCGGTTACCCGGGCGCGACTGAGCGTTGTCTTCATTCGAGTAGAAGCCTTTTTCCTTCAGGTAACGCTCGATCGCGCGGGCCTTTGCAAGATCACCCTGCTCGGCTGCTGAGGTCTGAGTTGCCAGATCACGAACCGAATCGGGAACGCCCTTATCTCCGCCGCGATAGGGAACAGCACGGGTTCCTGAGAGCTGGCCATCCGACCAGATCGGAACAACCGTTGAATCCATGGAGTACACCATGGTTCCGCCCTGAACGTTCTTCGATGTCGCAAGTGCAGCGTTCGCCCACATGTCGTAGTAGAGACCATCAGAGAGGGTGCTCACCACAGCGGCATTCGGATTACCCTCTTGTTGGTTCGCCTGGGTACCAGAAGCTGACGCAGATTGATCAAAATTCATGGTCGAAGGCGTACCGACGATTGGAACCCACGGGCCAAGGAGCTGCGAGGTCGTGAAGGTCATATGGGCTGACGAGCTACCTTCGGGAGCCTGCTGCTGCGGCAAGGTCGATCCCACATGAATAAAGCCATCGGAGGGACCGGTTCCCGGAGCGCTCATTGTCATGGTCGTTCCGTCGTAACTATCCATGACACCGATACGCACGCGCGCGCCTTCTGGAAGACCATCCACGTGGATCAAATTCTGCTCTTGCAAGTCAACGTTGTAGTGACGGAAAGCAGACAGCGGCGAAGGATACTGGCGGGCATCCAGCGGAGGTTGGACAACATCGCGAAGCACAACGCGGGTGTACCACGGCCCATAGGCATTAGTCAGCGGGATAGCGGCGGCGGCAACAACCGCAATGACCAGTGCGCCACCTGCGATTTGGCGGCCCAGGTGGATACTGCCCTGAGAGCCGCCCTGAGTGGTCTCCCCCAGCGTCGCGGAGGTATCCGATGCGGCTGCCCCACCGACACGAACATCCAACCCGGCCTCGAGTCGACGGTACTGATCTGCCCATGCACACCAACCCAAGGCAAGTGCCCACCATGCGGCGATCAGCCAAATATTCGGGAAGGTACCGCCCTTACCCCAAGCAATGCCGATAACTCCCATAACGGCCACGGGAATAACCGCAGCAATTGCACGCCCAGCGCGAAGGACCAATAACGCGGAGATGAAGGAGCACAGCAGAGCGCTCAGCCACGGGACCATTGATGGACCGACGTAGGCCGAGGCCGGCGGGGTGATTGTCAGCAGATCCTTCCACGCATAGACCACCTGCAAAACCAAGAGTTGCAGGGTACGTGGGGTAGGAAGCCCGTAGAAAGTCGTCGAGGGGTACGCCGCAACACCGCCAATAAGGAAGTGAGCAGCGATCAGCCCGGCAATAGTTGATAGCCAATCCCAGCGCCAGAAGCTCGAGGCCCAGGCGACGAAAAGACCCGCAGCGACGCCAGCCGCAGCGGCACGCAAGCCGACCCACGACCCAAAAACGGCCTCGTGAACCCAAATGGTGGGAAGGAAAAGCAGAACTAAACCAATGAGGAACCAGGACGGCAGGCCTCGACGAGAGACCTGGAAGCCAGCGCGAGCGCCCAGGTGAAAACCGGTGGTGGTTTGAGACATCAGGCCAGACCTCCCGCAGCAACCAATCGAGGAAGATCCTCAAGAGTCGGGCAATCTGCCAAAGTTCCGTGGCTCAAGCGACGCAGCTTCGGATGGCCGGGGCGAACTCGAACCACCGCACTGCGCACATCAACCGGAATGGCATTCAACAGGTGCGAGGCTTGATCGTCATCAACCGTTGGCGCAGCAATGATCGTGACAACCGAAAGACCGGGACGCTTAGCAATCGCCTCACGCAGACGTGCCATCAGATCGGCTTCGCCCGAGTCATGAATTGCGCACATCGCGTCGAGCATGCGCGTCGCAGCACTGGTCGTCACCCAATCGGTGGCGGTCGTCAAAGACACGGTCCGAGAAGCAGCCATGTCGGCAACGACCAAAGAAGCCGCAATCGAAACAGCATTTTCGAAAGAATCGCGGTCATTCCACTGTCCCAGTCGCGTATCCAAAACAACCAAATGGTGCGAACGGCGCGTTTCCTCAAATTGGCGAACAACAAGGCGCCCGATATGAGCGGTCATTGGCCAGTGGACATTTCGGCGATCATCACCGGGAACATAGTCACGAAGCGCGTGGAATGAAACATCAGAGGAAGACAACTTTGCAGTCGTGACACCCTCAACATCGGCGTGGATACCTGTCGCATCGAAAGGAACGCGAATGGTCTTCGGGTGGACGTACAGAGTCGCCGGCTCCGACCACGTGCCAATTCGACGAATCAGACCCAGCGGGTCAGCGCGAAGTGCGCGTGCGGGGCCAACGGTCACCAGGCCTCGGCGATGGGTAACGACAGAGAACACTTCACTCCAGACTCCCTTTCCGGGAAGAGGAGGAACCAGGAACTGAAGTGCAGATGAGGCAATTGGAAGTTCGATAAGACCTGAGCGCGCGCGGCGATCCGACATATTCTCAGCGGTGATTTCACCAACGGCGGTTTGACCAGCAACAATACGCTGACGCGGAAGTCGCACTGAAACCTTGTGAGGGGAAGGAACAATCACCCACACAACGGCGATGAGGAAGGCAAGAAGGCATGCGCAGGCGACGAAGAAGGCTTCGACCCAACCAAAAGCACGAGACACGATGGCTGCAATGAGGGCCGAGAAAAGCACAACCCAGCCAACCGAGGTCACCGAGCGAGCTGCATGACGCAGGTACTTCACACCCGGAACAGTCCCCAGAGATTGCGCGAAACGCGACATACCCTGGCGAAGCCCGCCCAAGCTTGTCTTCACATTCGCGCGCGCCGAGGCGAAGACTGAGCTCTTTGAGGAGTGTGCGCTTGCGTCCTTTGAACCTGCGCCTCGTTTGGCGGAGGAGCGTTTTCCTTGACGACGTTTTCCGCTGTCGAGGTGCTCTCCTCCGGGGTGTTTTGCGCCGCGGCGCGAAGCAGAGGTGCGCGGAGCGGCAGGGGCTTTCGGAGCCGAATGCTTAGCCACGATCACCCACCTTCACGCCTTGGACTTCCTTGATGCGCATGTTCAGGCGCTCACCGCCGGGGCGGGAACGGAGGAAAGTGCACGCGCGATAATGCCTTGAGCGGTTGCACCGGAGAAGGCTGCGTCAGGATCGACAACAATTCGGTGTGCCCACACGGGAGCGGCCAAGGCCTTGATGTCATCGGGAAGCACGAAGTGACGGCCCTGAGCTGCGGCCCATACTCGTGCACAGCGAACCATACCGATAGCACCACGGGTCGACACACCCAAGGTAGCGGAATCATCGTCGCGCGTGGCCTCGGCAAGGGCGGCAACGTAATCCAACACTGCGCGCTCGGTGTGCGTCTGCGCGGCGAGTTCGGAAAGGCGAACCACCTGTCCGCTCTCAAGAAGCGGCTTGAGGCGCTTAGAACGGTCGGGGGCCGCAGAACCGTCAAGAATTTCAGCCATCGCCGCGCGCGAGGGGTAGCCGACCGAGGCCTTCATCAAGAAGCGGTCGAGCTGCGCTTCGGGCAGCGGGTAGGTTCCAGCTTGTTCCACCGGGTTCTGCGTTGCAATAACCATGAAGGGACGAGGCGCGGCGTGGGTGACGCCATCAACCGTCACCTGCGCTTCTTCCATGACCTCAAGGAGAGCAGACTGAGTCTTCGGCGAGGCACGGTTGATCTCATCGGCAAGGACGATAGAGGCGAAGATCGGACCGGAACGGAAATGCCACTCGTTGTTCTTCTGGTCGTAGACATTCACGCCCGTAATATCCGCGGGGAGCATATCGGGGGTGAACTGAATACGCGAGTGCGTGCCCGCAATTGTTGCTGCGATCGCGCGAGCAAGAGCGGTCTTTCCCGTACCGGGAGCATCTTCAAGAAGAAGGTGTCCCCCGGCGAACATAGTCGTCAGGGCCAGGCGAATCACCGGTTCTTTGTCCAGCAGTGCCTGGGAGATACCGCCGACCAAACCGGCGAAGGTTTCGGCGAAACGCTGGGCATCTTGCGAGCTAAGCGCCATGGGAGGGACTCCATTCATCTGTCGGTAGTGAGTGTTCAGTTCTGGGGTGAATATTTCGGATGAGCTGAGGTCTTTGGGCGGTAAGCCCGCAGCTCTCATCGTATGTCGGGGATCCGGTTGCGAGACGTAGGTTAATCATCATTTACCGTCCCACCGAACAATTAATACGATGCAGCAGGATGGGAAGGTTACCCGAGTTGGCCTTGCTCAGTCGCACACCGGTTTCCACAGAGGCCCCTGCCGAACCACGAGGCGTGAAGGTCCAATTGGACTGCGAGAAATCATCCCACATCGTGCACTTCATGGGGAGCGCATCACTGGCCCACGTCGAGGGAAGCGTCAGATAGACCATCTGGCACTCGTTGACATCCGCGCCACGTGCGTTTGCACTTGTGCACTGGCTTGTCGTGCCACCGAAACCACCGATCACGTTAATCTTCGCGGTGTCGGTTCCGGTTCCGGCCAAGTTACCCCACGTCGTTCCAAGCGAGTTACGGGCACCCACGCCGACCTCAATTGCCGAACCAGCGGATGCGGTAATTGTTGCGCTGCCATTGAGAACTGCTCCCTGAGGAACTTCTGTCTCAACGCCACCAACCCGTTGCCAGACCACAACTTGATCGGGTGCGAGATATCCAGCGGGCGGGTTCGCATTCCAGCTCACTGTCACGCTTCCTTCATGAACCGCAACCGTGTAGGTCGGCTTCGTGGGGGCAGAAAGCGCCTTCGCGGTCACAGGAACCGCTCCACCAGCAACCTCTTGACCATTGACGTTGCCAACTTGGCGAATGAAGATCTGGACATCTCCATCGGAACCAATGTTGATGGTTTCACCGCTGGTCACGGAGTTCCAGGGGCCTCCAGCGCTGTGCGACCACTCGAGGTGAAGATTACGGCTATTGAAGCCCTGTCCAGGATTAACAGAGAGGCCACTGACCTTCGTCATTCCATGGTTACCGGTCGGCGTCGAGGAGAAGGAGCCCACATTCGGGTTGAGAGGTGAGGTGAAGACCTGGAAGGCGACTTCGTCGGATTCTGAGCTGTCGTTCTTCCAGTTGTACGCGCGAATCTTCACACGGTAGTTCTCGCCCACGGGCAGATCGGTAGCGTAGTCATTACGATCCCCACCAACTTCACCAACGGTTCGACCGTTGACATCAATGGTGTAGCGGGTAATTTCCGCGCCATTTGTGCGCGGTGTTGTCCACGTGAAACGAACGCGTCCGGTATTACCCTGTCCGCCGGTGTTTTCGACGCGGACTCCATCGGTGCGATCCGGAGGACCGAAGGGTGTCACCTTCGCGGAGTTCTGCGAGGTCGGTGAAGGTTCTTCTGCACCGTTCTTCGCGGAGATTGCGACAGAGTAGGTCTGGCCATTACGCAATCCATCGACGCGCCATTCAGTAACGTCGCCTGGGACCTCAATCTGACGTGCACCGCCGTTTTCGTACACGTAAAGCGTGTAGTTCTTGATCGCGGAACCCTGGTTGGTCGGAGGGGTCCATTTCACGACAATTGCACCGTTTTCGGGCTCAACTGTAGGCGCCAGGGGCGCTTCGGGACGCATATCGATGAGGACCTCGGGAGAGGCTGCCGAAGGATCTGAAGCACCAACCGCGTTATGCGCAACAACGGTGAAGGAGTGGCGCAGACCGTTCTCAAGACCGCGAAGTTCACACGAGCCTGACTCGCAGGAGTAGCTACGACCCGTTGCGCGGTCCGTCGCGGTGAAACCGGTGATGGTTGCACCGTTATCGGCACCCGCCTGGAAGGTCACCAGCGCGGAGCCCGGGCCGGTCGCCGTTAGTGAGACATTCGTCGGAGCATCCGGGCGGTCACGGACCACCAAACGCACCTTGCCTTCAACGACACGGTCGGGATCACCCGTTGCATCCATCAGGCGATAACGGACGGTCATCTGTCCGCGGAAACCGACCGCAGGGGTGATATTAAGGTTCGTTCCCTGGGGATCAACGGTTCCTTCACCGATCTGAATAGACGCACCAACAACGCGGATTGGCGTCTCGGGGAAGGGATTGATCGTGTAGCGCGTCAAATCAACGACCTCGAGACCGCCCGAACGCGCTGCTTCCAAAAGCGCATCTGAGACCTGAATCAGCGGTCGGGTCGACGCGACAACAGTGATCGGAATCTGGCCGCTTACTGCACCCGCACCGTCATCAACGCTGACGGTCACCGAACCGACTGAACCCTTTGGACGGTCAACATCAGCTCGGACGCGCAGAATATGCCCGTCGAGGCTGATTGCAACGCCCTCGGGAAGGTTCGAGATGTCGTACTTAAAGCCCGCTGGGTCTGCACCTTCTGGATCTCGCACCATCTGCGCGAGGTCAACGGCAGTTGCTTCCTCTCCGGCAGCAACCCTAATGGCAGTAGGAATGAAGGAAACCGGCTGATTTTGCGTAGCTTCTACCTTCAGCGGCAAAGTCAAAGTCGCAGTTAGGGCCGAGTCATCGCCCGCAGCTCCATCAGAGACTTCGAAGGAGAAGGACGACTTCCCTGACCACTCCGAATTCACGTGGAAGCTCACGTGCCGCTCATCGCTCAAGGTCATTCCCTGATCGATGCCAGCAGAAGGACGAAGTGTTGCGGCATTGGTGATACGCGGGCTGCGTCCTTCACGAACGATGACGTAGTCGGAGATATCTAGGGTGACATCTTCACCGGCACGCACCTTCACAGGAACCTTCGTGGTGTCGATGGTCGGCTGGTTGTGCTTAAGTCCAGGTACGGAAACAACTGCCGAAGAGCTCAAACCGTCGGCGTCAGTCACCGTATAAACGATCATCATGCGCTCTTCTTGTGGAGTGATGATCAGGTCGGAACCGTTCACTTCGACGCCTGCGGCCTTCGTGGACACACGCAGGTTGTTGACATCACCATCCGGGTCTTCGTCGTTTGCCAAGACCGGGACCTTCACGGTGCCGCCCTTTGCTGGCAGCTGCGAGGCCGCAACAACGTCATCGCGCGCGATGGGAGCTTGGAGCAGCGCGTCATTCGCAACGTTGATTGTCAATGTTCCACGTGAATTACCACCGCGGTTATCGGTGACCTCATAGGAGACCAAGTAGGAACCATCCTGCGCGGGGGTCGTCAAAACAATGGAATTTCCACGAATTTCAGGCTTCAGTTCTGCGGTCGCAGTCTGAAGAGAACCGGGGACAATCGAGATTGGATCGCCGTCAGGATCGATATCGTTTTGGAGAACCGCGACGCCCAATTGCCTGTTCGGACGGGTCAGAACGGTATCCGGAACCGCCGTCGGAGGCTGATTGATTGTTGCAGGCTGGGCAATACCCACGCGTACGCGTGCAGATGCTTGCTTCCCCTGACGATCTTCGACGATGTAGGTAAAGACATCGGTACCCGTCGTATTGGGTGCCGGAGTGTATTCCAGCCAGTCCACGCCGAGCTCGACAGTACCCTTGGTCGGGGATTGTTCGATACCAACCAGAGTGACTGAGTCGCCATCGGGATCAATGCCGTTCAAAGGCACCGGAATACGTGTTGTTTCACCGCTCACAGCCCAGGCAGTCAGTGCCTTCGGCTGCGGCTGTGCATTGGTTCCGCTCTTAGGAAGAACCTCGAAGGTCACGGTTGACGTGGCCATATTCCCAGCGCTGTCGCGCACCGTGTAGGCAACGTGCATGACACCCGGGGTGTTCCCCGCTTCAAGACGGACCAAGTTGCCCGTCACAAAGGGAGTACCCACGGCCTCGTTCGGGGTGAATTGGAGGTTCGGGTCAACCTTCAGGGTCAAGCCTGAAGGAGAACGATCGTTGGCAAGCACTGGGACCGAGGCGATATCGCCGACACGTACGCGCGTGCGGTCTGGCTGTAACTCAGGAGGCTGCTTCGTGTCCTGTGCACTGGTTGGAACGACAGTTATTCGTGCCTCAGCAGTGTTCGTACCATTGGAGACGACGTAGTCGAAGGACACCGAGCTCTCGAGGCCACCGGGGGCTGTAATGCGCAACAGATGGCGATCGACCAGAGTCACTTCCAAGCCGAGATTTGCAGGGACTTCAACTCTTTGGACGACCAGCACACCGCCAGCGGGATCAGAGTCGTTATTCAGGGGCGCAACCAGCGCAGAGCCGCCTGCGGGCAGGACAGCGAGGTCATCCTCAGCGATGGGAACTGCCTGCTGATCGGCCTCGACAACATCAACGCGAGTAACACCCAAAGCGGTCGAAGGACCGTCAGAAACGGTATAGGTGAATTGGTAGGAACCCGGAGCTTGGGCAACGAAATTTACCGTTCCCAGTTCAAGATCGGGAGTAATTTGGCTACCCGCGGGTGCAACCGAAAGGGCAACTAGAGACAGGTTGTCACCGTTGGGGTCAGTGTCATTCGCAAGAGGAGAAATTGTCGCCACTTCACCGGCACGTGCGACATAGAAGTCTGCGTTCGCTACAGGAGGCAAGTTCCCGGTGTTCTGAACATTAACGGTGAGGGTACCTGTAGTGCTCTGACGGCCATCTGAGACCTCAAGGGTGATCGTGTGTGCACCCACGCTGGCACCGAGATCTCGAATTTGAAGTGTTCCTTCTTCGCGGAACTGAAGCTCAATGCCCTCTGGCGCGTGAGCATTCGCCAAGAAGATGGGGTCACCATCTGGGTCTTGCCAGTCGGTCAACACGTTGTACTCAATTTGAGCACGGTTGCCCAGAGTGACACCGGGATCACGAAGCTGCTTTGGCCCCGAATTCATCTCCCACGGGTGAACGGTCACATTCACGCGAGCGGTTGCAACCGCCTTACCATCGGAAGCCTCATAGGTGAAGGAGGTACTACCGGTCTGTTTATCGGGAACATCCGTAATTTGAAGAGCTCGCCCACCGCGAGTACGCGTGACCTTCCCAAACTGAGGGTCGGTGACTGGACGAGCGGTCAGGACATCTCCATCCGCATCAGAATCATTGTTCAGGACCGGAAGCGTAGTGGTTCGACCGGGCCGAATACCAAAGTCATCATCAACCGCATCGGGAGGAGTGTTCTGCTCTTTTCGCTCTGGGTCTGCGATCTGGTCCGTGACCTGAGGAGAGTCCTCTTGCTTTTCCTTCTTTTCAAGCTGAGATTCGATCTGGTCCCAATCGTTCATCAAGACCATGTCGTGTTCGGGCATCCACACCGATCCCGATGTGGTGTCATTGAGAACAATACGAGTGCGGTTTGTTCTAAAAACAATTGATTGAGCTGACTTCAATGAGTCAACTGTCATCTGTTTATTGAGGCTGGGATCAGTGCAGTTTCGAAGGTATGCACCAGACTTTGACCATGCGGCGTAGGCGCACCCCTTATGGAAAACGGGGCGCGAAGGTGTACCCGATGCACCATCATTTGACGCCGGAATCTTCGTGGCGGCTCCGCCCTTAAGAGGGACGGAGATCAACTCACGGTCGGTCGCAAGAAGCACGGAAGACGATTCGGGACCAGATTCTTGCAGAGTGATGTTTCCGCTGATGCCATCATCGGCAAGGTTGCGAAGCTTTCCATCGGGAAGAACCAGAACGCGATTTCGCTTATCTAAAGCAACGGGCTGCTCGCCCACTGCAGTCATGACCAGTTCAGCGTTACCGGAAAGCCCCTCAACATCCTGTGATTTCAGACGGTCCAATTGGCCTTCGCGGGTGACGGTAATGCGGCGGCCGCCCTGGGCTGAAATCGCGAAAAGAGTGCCCTTTTGGGAAACAGCAACAGCGCCCTGCTCCATATCGCTTGCCAGCGCACCCTCGTCTGTATAAGCAGTACCGGATGGACTGGACACTTGAGCGAGCCAGACCTGACCTTGGGAGGGATCCATAACTGCAAGTCGTGATCCACCTTGGACTACCTTCGCATTTTCAGGCAGCGAGGTCGCAGCTCCCACAGAAACCTGAGCAACGTCAATGGGGGCAACGGAGTGGCTTGTTTTATCCGTGAAGCTGACGTCATTGCCCGATTGACCGATATCGAATTCGGTTGTTTTTGTACGCAGGGCACCGTCAAGAATTCGAGAATCATAGTTCAGGTGGCCAACAAGTCGTTTCGAAGAGTTTGTCACCCAAATGCCGCCATCATCGACATCGACTTCAGCGGTCGTTACGCCCTGGTGAAGGATGGCAAGAGTCGAAACGGTAACGGTAAAAGCAGCAACCAACGCAGCCGGAAGACGGCGTCGATTAACGCGCGATGCGGATGCACCATGCTGCTGCTTCATATATTTTTCACCACTCTTGCTGATGGGTAGGGGAATTTATTCTTCTATTTGACCTCTTTTAGTGTCCCACGAGGCACCCTCATTTGAAGAACTGAAGTCAAACATCACATTGACTGTTTCTAATTTTTCCGCAATATTCCGCGGAAAAACTCTTACAAATTACATTCATGTATGTACTGAGTACCTCAGTTTGAATCGAACACAAACCGGGCGGGGGCCTGCGCAACAATTTTCGCAGACCCCCGCCCGGCCTCGTACAACAAGTCACGGCGAACTCAAGGGGAACTACCCAAGGAGCCCCGCCGCTACCGGTCTTACTGACCGTTGAAGGTGAACTCGCGTTCTGCCCCTTCTCCCTTCACGCCGACAGTGACAACCTGTCCCGGAAGGATATCGCCGAAGAGAATACGCTCGGAAAGCGCATCTTCGATGTCGCGCTGAATCGCGCGACGCAGCGGACGAGCACCCAGAACCGGATCGAAACCGCGATCTGCAAGCAGCTCGCGCGCCTCGTCGGTGATCTGAAGCTTCATATCCTGAGCCTCCATGCGCTTGGCAAGGTTGGCGATCATCAGATCCACGATCTGCTTGATCTGCTCCTTGTCCAGCGGCGGGAAGACAACGACCTCGTCCACACGGTTGAGGAACTCGGGACGGAAGTGCTGCTTGAGCTCTTCGTTCACCTTGGCCTTCATGCGCGAGTAATCGTGAGTGATGTTCTCGCTGGACTGGAAGCCCGTGAGCACGCCCTTATTGATATCGCGCGTTCCCAGGTTGGTGGTCATGATGATGACCGTGTTCTTGAAGTCAACCTTGCGGCCCTGCGAATCGGTCAGGCGGCCTTCTTCCAGAATCTGCAACAGGGAGTTGAAGATATCCGGGTGAGCCTTCTCGACCTCATCGAAGAGGACGACAGAGAAGGGACGACGACGGACCTTTTCGGTGAGCTCGCCGCCTTCGTCGTAACCGACGTAGCCGGGAGGAGCACCGAAGAGACGCGAAGAGGTGTGCTTCTCAGAAAACTCGGACATATCGAGCTGGATCAGCGCATCCTCATCACCGAAGAGGAATTCGGCCAGAGCCTTCGCAAGCTCCGTCTTACCAACACCGGTCGGGCCGGCGAAGATGAAGGAGCCACCGGGACGCTTCGGGTCCTTCAGGCCGCTTCGAGTACGACGGATCGACTGGGCCAGAGCCTTAACCGCGGCATCTTGACCGATGACGCGCTTGTGCAGCTCGTCTTCCATCTTGAGCAGCTTCGCGGACTCGGTCTGGGTCAGCTTGAAGACCGGAATACCCGTCGACATCGCCAAAACCTCGGCGATATCGTCCTCGCCGACCTCGGCAATTGCCTCGCGCGAGCCATCGCGCCAGCTGGATTCCTTCTGCTTGCGCTCTTCGGTCAGCTTCTGCTCCTCATCACGAAGAGCAGCGGCCTTCTCGAAGTCCTGATCGTCGATCGCGGACTCCTTGTTGCGCTTCACTTCGGCGATCTTCTCGTCCAGCTCGCGCAACTCAGGCGGCGCGGTCATGCGGGAAATACGCAGGCGAGCGCCGGCCTCGTCCATCAGGTCAATGGCCTTATCCGGAAGGAAACGGTCAGAGACATAGCGGTCGGCCAGCTCGGCGGCGGCCTGGATCGCGGCGTCAGTAATGATCACACGGTGGTGGGCCTCGTAGCGATCGCGCAGGCCCTTGAGGATGCCCACGGTCTCTTCGACGCTGGGCTCGTCAACCTTCACCGGCTGGAAACGACGTTCAAGAGCCGCATCCTTTTCGATGTACTTGCGGTACTCGTCGCTGGTGGTTGCGCCGATGGTCTGCAGCTCGCCGCGCGCAAGCATGGGCTTGAGCATTTGCGAGGCGTCGATAGAGCCTTCCGCAGCACCCGCGCCGACCAGGGTGTGGATCTCGTCGATGAAGAGGATGATGTCGCCGCGAGTACGAATTTCCTTGAGGATCTTCTTGAGGCGCTCTTCGAAGTCACCGCGGTAGCGCGAACCAGCGACAAGCGCGCCCATATCGAGGCTGTAGATCTGCTTGTCCTTGATGGTTTCGGGCACATCGCCGGCAACGATTGCCTGAGCGAGGCCTTCGACAACGGCGGTCTTACCGACGCCCGGCTCACCAACTAGAACAGGGTTGTTCTTCGTGCGGCGAGAGAGGATCTGCATGACGCGCTGCATTTCCGTGCGGCGACCAATCACCGGATCGAGCTTGTTTTCGCGGGCAGCCTGGGTGAGGTTACGACCAAACTGTTCGAGAATTGCCGAGTTTGTCTGACCTGAACCAGTGGAGGAAGCGCCAACACCGACGCTTTCGCGGCCATCATCACTATTGCGCTGGTAGCCGGAGAGAAGCTCGATGACGGTCTGGCGAACCTTGCCGAGGTCTGCGCCGAGCTTGATGAGAACCTGAGAGGCAACGCCTTCGCCTTCCTTGAGCAGGCCAAGGAGAAGGTGCTCGGTGCCAATGTAGTTGTGGCCGAGCTGCAGTGCCTCACGCAGGCTCAGCTCAAAAACGCGCTTGGCGCGAGGGGTGAAGGGAATGTGTCCTTCGACCGGCTTCTCACCTTCACCGATAATGTCGATGACTGCTGCGCGAACCGCGTCTTTATTGATGTCAAGACTTTCCAAGGCCTTCGCGGCCACGCCTTCACCCTCGGTAATCAGGCCAAGCAGGAGGTGCTCAGTACCGATGTAGTTGTGATTGAGGCTGCGCGCTTCATCTTGCGCGAGGACGACGACCCGTCGGGCTCGGTCCGTAAAGCGTTCAAACATCGTTTCTCCCTCTGGTTCAGATCGCGGTCTCAAGCACGCGACCTGCTTTTCACTGAGTCCCACACTACGGGGTAGCGAGGCCGTGCGCGCGTTTGTTCACCAAGGGCAGATGCGATTGGTTGACGCGAGTTCCGCGAGCGCACCTTGAGGAAACAGCGTCTCTTCCCAGATGCGCATCTGACCTATTTTCTAAACCTCAATAACTAGGGTGTAGGGGCCGTCATTCACTAGTTCCACGGACATCATTGCGCCGAAACGCCCGGTCTCGACGTGGATTCCGCGGTTGCGCAGCTCCTCAACAACGGCATCGACCAGAGGCTCGGCGACGGGTCCCGGTGCTGCCTTCGACCACGAGGGACGCCGACCTTTACGCACATCTCCGTAGAGCGTGAATTGCGAGACCACCAGAACACTGGCTTCCTCTGCGCGATCTTGAATAGACGTCTCGTCCTCAAAGATCCGCAATTCTGCAATCTTTCGTGCAAGAGTTTTTGCCTGCTCGAGGGTGTCCTCGTGAGTGACACCGACAAGGACAAGAGCTCCCGGTCCCGGGCATTCGCCAATTACCTCACCATCAACCGATACCGAGGCGCGAGTGACGCGCTGCAAAATTCCACGCATGAGCGTGCTCCTTGGCTCTTAGATGTTGTTTCCGCTGGCCCGTCCGCCAGTTCGTCCGCAGATTATTCCGCGGATAAGTTCGTTACCGTCCGCCGATTGATTTTCCGCCGAGTGCGGGAACATCTGGCCGGCGCAGATCTGGATTGTGCAGTTCTGCCCCCGGACGTTCCTTCGGTGACACCGAGGACTTCCCGTCGAACGGGACAATAAGTTCTTGCGCTGCTGCAATTCCATCCAAGTCCAAGACGACATCAGGTGAGAGCGCGCGTGAAACCACAGCAAGAGCAATCGGCCCCATATCAGCGTGACGAGCAACCGATGTCACCACACCCACGCGACGTCCACCCACTTCGATGAATTGTCCCGGATTTGGAAGATCTCCCCTGGAACCATCCAATTGCAGGAAGACCAAGCGCCTTGCGGGACGCCCGAGGTTCAAGATCCGAGCAACAGCTTCTTGTCCTCGGTAGCACCCCTTATTCGTGTGAACCGCAGTACGCAACCAGTCCAGTTCGGCCGGCATCGAGCGCGCGTCAGTCTCATGTCCCAGACGTGGGCGCCACGCAGCGATCCTCGTTGCTTCCCATGCTGCTATTCCCGCTGCCCGACGCTTTGGCGCAGCTTCACTCCACGCGCGCCAAAATTCGGGGGCTTTCTCCCTTGGGACAAGGTGTATATGGAAGGCAAGTGATTCGCCCGGGTGCTTCCCCTGGTAATACGCCGCTCCCCCATCGACAACTCCCGGCCAAGGATCATTCCATGTCAGCGCGACCTGATCGCACTGGGAAACTCCACTATCCCCGATGCTTCCAACCAACCACCAGCGCTGTGAAATCGTAATTTCGACACGAAGCGCAAAACGCATGGAATTGAGCCAATCAGCCAACGCTTGGGCGTCAGAAGCCTCGGTTATGAGGTAGAGAATTTCACCATCATCGATGGCTCCGCATGCGTGCTCGATATGTCCCTGGGGGTTCATAATCAGCAGTTCGCGTGATTCTCCGGGAGCCATTCCCGTTAAAACCTGGCTTGAAATTGAGGTCAGCCACGTCAGTCGATCAGGACCAGACACTTCAACAACAGCTAGGTCCGGACGGTCGGTAATCGCTCGACCTGCCTCTAGGGCCCACTGTTCCCCGGAAGGATCACCGTAGTGAGCAGTTACACCACAAGCGACATCGCCTTCTAGGTCTTCAAGGGCTACCGCGCCCGGAAGCGTCGCCAGAGGAGACTTCCACTGCGTTTCGCTCTGTGTCACTTACTCGCCATCCTTTTGCTCAGTTTCATCGACGACGTCAACGCGCATGAGTCGTCCAGAAAGCTCAACATGACTTTCATGGTCATTTCCCTGGCGTTCATTCGCCCAGAGCATTTCGCCCGCAACTAGGCCATACATTCGCGAAAAACGCTCAAACTCTGCGGCCTCTGGGTCACGAATTAGCAGATCAGTCTCCATCTGAATCCGCGGTCCCATTGAACGGCCAACCCAACGCGCGCTGTAACCATCACTTTGAGCACCCTGCGCGACCATTTCACGGGTTTCATAGTGACCGGGTTCTGGCAGCACGCCGGAACCGGGAAGCAATGAGACGTACAAAGTTTCTTCACGCATCACTTCTCCGACTTCCAGCGCCGCAATACCGCGAGCCGCATCCCAAATCGGATCAATACTTTCGCGGGCAGTTGCAGAGTAGATTCGCGTAACAAGCTTCATCTGCTTTCCGCAGATCGCCCCTTCTGCCTCTTCATAAATCGGCTGGTCATCACCTTCGTCGATGCTGAGCATTCCCCAGCCCTTCCACGGGCCAAGCATCCACGCTAAAGGAGCGATTTCTAGGGGCAGGTTTTCTGGAATGGAGAACATGACTCCAGCCTAAGCGGCCACGCCCCCATCTGCGAACTGAGTGTGGATTAAATTCCACCAATTCGGAACATGATGTACACCGGTAGCGAGGCCATGAGGAACTTCGCACTCCCCCGCGCAATCGCACCAATCGTCGGCCGCGCCCATTCGGTATCGCCCATCAAACCATCCAGAACAATCACAACCAAAGCAACAGCAATTCCCGTAAAAATACCGAGAATTGCAACAGCGGTTGTCAGTCCCGAATAGGCCGCAAGCCCGGGCAAAACGATCGGACTGAGATCCGCGCTCTGGCCCAGTTTCCACACCGCTACCGAGGCGATCACTCCAGAAAGCAGCGCCGCACCCAGAGCGCCTAGGGATTGCGAACGGAAACCCGCTCCAATCTGGTCGCCCCACACGGTACACGAAACAATCACACAGGCGATGGGGACCGCAATCCTCCAGCCCTGCGAAGATGCAAGCGTCACCCACGAGGATCCCGAGACCACGACAAGCAGCGCAGTAATCGAGCTCATTAACGAGGCCGTTGTTGAGCGCGTCGCCCAAGAACCGTGACCGCTGGAAGAGTAATCGCGCGGTGTTGAGGCGGTGAAGACTTCCACCGCGACAACCGCAACCGTCCCCAAGCCCATGACTGCACTGGCCGCCATCAAGTCAGCACTGATCGTCACAACCAAGGCTGCAATGCAGCCGGCGAGGCCGACGGTGACTTGAGCCGGAACCGTCACCTTCGTATTCGTCAGAGACGGCCAGCCTGCGGCAAGCAAGCACGAGGCCACTGCGACGACTAAAGAGCAGGCCCATGATTCCCACGGAGTGAACCACAGAATAAAAGTCGCCAGCGAAAGAGCTGCAACGGTAAGTGCAGAGGTGTGAAGCCCTCGACGCAGAGCGGGGTTAATTGATTCACTCTCACTCATCGCATAGGGCACGCGCGTGGTGTCCGGAGCGTGTCGAACTCCATGTCGGATGCGAATAATCCCCGTGTCAGTGCTCACATGCTCACGCGTGGGGTCATATTCCTTGGCTTCATGCTTTGCAGTCCGATGAGACGCATCTTGCTCATGTGAGTGACGACCCGTAGATACCGGCTTCTCACCTGTACTTTGAGCGCTTTCCTGCGCTTGTGCTGCTGCGCGTTGCCGTTGGCGCTCGCGGCGCGAGGGCAGTTTCGCAGGGGAAGGCTCAAGATGCTCCATTCCTCTATGGTCCCACATGGCTGCAATTAAGGCCTCAGCGGCACGGAATGCGTCGACCAGTGCTGTGTTCTATGCTCGGTGGTGCGTACCGAGTTGTTAAGCCCCGGGCTCCAACCTCTGCCGCTACGAGCGGCCTTCGCGCCGACAGGCGCTTTCGGCTCGGTGCGCGCTTTTTTATGCCCAAAATGCACCAACGCCGCGCCCCACACAACGGGAACGCGACGTCGGCCTCGAAAAATCACTCGCTGCGCAGAGGGTTACTCCCCCAACAGCGGGAAACGGATAATGGTCGCCTCGCGGCCAGGCCCAACCCCAATCGAGGAAATTCGGCAGCCCACCAGCTCCTCAAGGCGCAGGATGTAGGCCTGCGCGGCCTCGGGAAGCTCATCGAAACTCCGGCATCCGGTGATGTCTTCGCACCAGCCGGGAACCATTTCATAAACGGGGACTGCGCGAGCGAAATCAACCTGGTCCGGTGGCATTTCATCGACGACAATGCCGTCAAGTTCGTATCCCACACACACGGGAATTTCCTTGTAACCCGTAAGGACATCCAGCTTGGTCAGGCACAGATCGGTCAAGCCATTCACGCGTGCCGCATAGCGCACGACAACAGCGTCAAACCAGCCGGTACGACGCGGGCGACCGGTTGTGACGCCAAACTCACCACCGCGCGTGCGCAGATCCTCGCCGACTTCATCATCAAGTTCGGTCGGGAAGGGCCCCTCGCCCACGCGAGTCGTGTAGGCCTTCGCCACGCCAACAACGCAATCGATGCGAGTCGGGCCAACACCCGCACCCGCGAGCGCACCACCGGCGGTCGGGTTGGAGGAGGTGACGAAGGGGTAGGTTCCGTGGTCGATATCGAGCATGGTCGCCTGACCGCCTTCGAAAAGAACGGTTTCGCCGCGGTCGAGAGCGTCATTCACGACCAAGGACACATCGCACATCATCGGTTCGATGCGCTCTGCGAAAGACAGAAGGTGATCGCTCACTTCGGCGGCGTCCAAGGTGGGCAGGCCCACGGCCTCGAAAATCGTGTTCTTGGGAGCCAGAGCGGCTTCGACCTTGGCGCGAAGGGCCTCGGGGTGGAAAAGATCCTGAATACGGATGCCGATGCGGTTCATCTTGTCGGCATATGTCGGGCCAATACCGCGACCTGTCGTACCGATCTGATTGTTACCGCGAGCACGCTCATTCGCCTGATCCATCAGGCGGTTATATGCGGGAATGATGTGTGCATTAGCCGAAATGAGCAGTCGTGAGCAGTCCACGCCACGGCCTGAGATCTCGGCAAGCTCCTCGAAAAGAACATCGAGGTCGACGACGACACCATTGCCAATGATCGGGGTGACACCCTCGGAGAGAATTCCCGCGGGAAGTAAGTGAAGCGCATACTTTTCACCGTCAATAACAACCGTGTGACCTGCATTGTTACCGCCGTTGAACTTAACGACGTAATCGGTGTGTTGTCCCAGCTGGTCGGTAGCTTTTCCCTTGCCTTCGTCGCCCCATTGGGCGCCGAGAACGATGACGGCGGGCATATTTTCTCCGTTTTTCAATGCATTGCGGGTATGAAGTTGTTGCGTGCGCAGGGCGCAACGGATTCAAGTTTAGCCGAGGAGCGCGCGAGGTGAGAGGGACCTTCCGGGCAAGGCCGCTGAGCAGCGACCTTGGGGCACACGCAGTTTTCTCAGTCGCCGCTAGGCCGCAGCGGGACTCTGGAGTAGCAGGCCGACAACCCACAATGTCGCGGCGCTCAGAGCGGCAATCAGTTCAATCGCAATGGTCCAACCAAAAGCCTTGAGCGCAACCACCGTGGCCTTCCATGCCTTCTGAGTGTCCTGGTTACGCAGATATTCCACAATGAAAATGGCAGCAATCATGCCCAGAATCAGCCCCAGAGGCAGGCCAATAAACCAACCGATGAAACCGCCGATACCTCCCCACACCAAGGTGGATTGGGGAATTCCTGCCTTGGTCATTCCTCTGGCGGGGATGATGTATTTCAGGATTGTTCCCAGAATCAAGATGGCAGCGGAAATAGCAAAAATGATCCACGCGCTGCGCGTCCCGGTCATCCATGCCCACACCAAAATCGCGCCGCCAACAAAGGGTGAAGACGGCCAAACTTGGACAACGGCACCGATTACACCAAAGAGAATTACTGCTGCAACGATCAGGACTGCTGTAAGACTCATGAATGGATCATAGCGTTTTTGAATTGAGAATCTTTCACGGCATGATTGACCTAGTACCCCTGCGAAGGAGTGAACGATGGGTTTTATAAAACGCGGAGATCCCAATAAGCATCCCGGTATTCTGACAACGTCGGTCGCTCGCTATTCAGCGATGTACCCGGTCAATGAATCACCCGAGCACGCTGTAGGACGCTGCCTTGACTTTTGGAATCGTTTCGGTGCACGCGGCGAAACTCCCGGCTATAGGGAGGAGCTTGCCCTTCACGGATGGACGGGTACCGAAATCGTTATCGGCTCAGACCTCAAAGAGTGGCTGTGGTCGGGAATTTCTGATGATTGGGTGAACTTCGCGCCGCGTTTATTCCCGCAAGAAGCTCAAGCGTTCGATGCTGGGGATGAATCGATTGGTGATTGCGGCCCGCCGCGCATCCGCGGAGGGCGAGTTCTTTACCGAGCTTTACTGCACTCCAAGCGACATCATCGCGAATAATGATTCGATTCTGAACGATGTTTTATACGCGACACTGCACCAGTTCGAAGAGGAATACCAAAGCACTGGTCTCTTGCGCGGGGGCGCAACGTATTTCTACGCCGACGACCTGCCGAAAGACCATTTCTTAGAGACACAAAACATCTACTGCATCCGCAGGGATGTCAAGCGCCGACGTAAAGGCAAGATTTAAGGAAATGCCCCCTGCACAAGCAGGGGGCATTATTCGCAATGAGCGCTACTTTTCTGCGCGAGCGCGACGAAGTGAATCGACCTCGTACAGGGCAATTCCCGTTGCAACTGCTGCGTTCAGCGATTCAACCGAGGAAGCAATCGGAATTGAGACGATTTGATCGCAGGTTTGGCGAACGAGGCGAGAAAGGCCATTGCCTTCAGCGCCCGTGACGACGACCAGCGGTCCATCCGCCAACTTCAGGTCGCGCAGTTCAGTGTCGCCACCACCATCGAGGCCAACGACGAAGAACCCGGCCTTCTTGCAGTCCTCGAGTGCTCGCACAAGGTTTGTAGCACGCGCAACGGGCACGCGAGCAACGGCACCGGCTGAGACCTTCCACGCAGTGGTATTCACACCAGCACTGCGACGCTCTGGGATGATCACACCATCAGCGCCGAAGGCACCGGAACTACGCAAGACAGCGCCCAAGTTATGCGGGTCGGTGACCTGATCCAGCGCTACCAGAAGTGGAATACCCAGCTGCTGCAAAGAATCCGCAATGAGATCCTCAACATCGCGGTATTCGTAACCGCGCACTTCGATGGCAACACCCTGGTGTACTGCGCCATCGGTGGCAACATCAAGATCGCGGCGCGTCACTTCGTAGACGGGTGCGCCCAGACCCGAGGCTAGGCGGACAACTTCCTCAACGCGATCGTCTTTAACGTTATCGAGGACGAAAACACGTTCGATAGGTACTCCCGCACGTGCGGCCTCGGCAACGGGATTACGACCGGCGATGAGTTCATGCCCCTCGGCGATCTTGATGGAGGATTTCGCGCGAGCGCGTGCAATTGCGGCTTCCTGGGCCTCGCGAACTTCACGTGCTTTCTTACGCTTAAACGCGGGATGGTAGGTGCGGTCTTCGGCCTTGGGGGTTGGGCCCTTACCTTCGAGGCGACGGCGCGAGTGACCACCGGTGCCGACCTTCGGGCCCTTCTTCGAGCCAGGCTTCCTTACGGCGCCGCGACGTCCATCATTTCCAGCCATCGTGTCTCCTTGTTTCTTCGTGAACTGACACAAGCATACGATGTCAGGTACGCATCGGGGCGGCTAGGGCGCGCGCTAATCGGTTTCGCACCCGCATGCTCGTCACCTCCGCGAACCGGCCGAATTATCCAAGGCTCCAGGTTGCTCCGTCTTTTCCATCGGCAACCTGAACACCGGCTTCGGCCAGCCGATCACGGATTTGATCGGCAGTAGCCCAATCCTTGTCAGCACGCGCCTGAGCACGCTGCTCAAGCAATGCCCCAACAAGCACGTCAAGCGCATGCTTTTGCGGATCCTCGGCCGCTTCTCCCGAGGCCGACACCCCCGCTCCAGCATTTGCCCACTGGGGTGATGCCGGGTCCAGCCCGAGCACATCGAGCATGGAGCGGACCAGGATCTGCTGGCGCTTAATCGCTTGAGTATCCCCTTCAGCCAAGGCAATATTGCCCAGTTTGAGCTGCTCATGAACCGCCGCCAATGCACCGGCAACATTGAGATCATCATCCATGGCATTGGTGAAGGCTTCAGGGAGCTCAGCCGGAGTCAGCTGAAGTTCTTCCGGGCTTGCTGCACCAACGGCCTCGATTGATCGGGTAACGAAAGCTGAGAACTTCTCCCAGGCTGCGTTTGCATCCGGAAGAGTATCGGGTCCCCACTCAATGGCACTGCGGTAATGCACCGTTGAAAGCGCCCAACGCACTGCAGCCGCGGGGAAATCCTGTGTCAAAGTCTCAATTGAAAGGACATTTCCCAAAGACTTCGACATCTTTTCGCCCTTGGTGGTCACCCAGGCGTTATGGACCCACAACTGCGCGAAATCCCATCCCGCAGCGTGCGATTGGGCCTGTTCATTTTCGTGGTGAGGGAAGCGCAAATCGATGCCGCCACCGTGAATATCAAAGGATTCACCCAAGTAGCGGTAGGACATTGCAGAGCATTCGAGGTGCCAACCTGGACGTCCCCTCCCCCAGGGCGAATCCCATGATGCGGTTACGGGTTCCTCTGGTTTTGCGGCTTTCCACAAGGCAAAATCACGCGGATCCTTCTTCCCGGCCTCGGTCGCGGAATCGATCTGCGATTCGTCTTCGGTCGTACGCATGTCTTCAAGGCGCTGGTGAGTCAGCGATCCATAGTCCTTTTGCGAAGCCACCGAGAAGTAGACGTTTCCCGCGCCATCGCTGTACGCGTGACCGCGATCCACCAAGCATTGGATCAGAGCAATCTGTTCTGGGATATGCCCGGTCGCACGCGGTTCATAGGTGGGGTCAAGCACACCGAGCTTGTGATAAGCCTCAGTAAATTCGCGCTCATAGCGCTGTGCCCATGCCCACCAAGGCACGCCGGCTTCTGAAGACTTACGAAGGATCTTGTCATCAATATCCGTGACATTACGGATGTAGGTCACCTCAAGACCACTGCGCTTGAGCCAGCGAATCAAGGAATCGAAGGCAACCGCAGAACGCAAATGCCCAACGTGGGGAGAACCCTGAACGGTTGCACCACACAGGTAAATTCCCACATGTCCGGGCACCACTGGATTCAGTGGCTGCAAGCGTGCGGTTTTCGAATCGTACAGGTGAAGGCTCATACCTTCATGGTAAAGGGTGCCACCTTCATTTGGAGACCGGTTCGACTTCCGGGATCGTGTAACGAAGAAATTAGCGCTCTGACTTGATCTTGCTACGAATAAGCTCTTTCAAAGCATCAACGTCGCGAGGCAATTCAACAACCCTCTGTTCGTGTCCTTCAATATCCGCGAAACGGGGCGGTACCGGTGGGACGAAACCAACGGCCTCGGCAATGGTTTCTTCAAACTTCACGGGAAGCGCAGTCTCCATCACCGCGACGGGACCATCAAGTTCCCCGCGCAATTGGCGAGCAACCTGCACCCCATCGGCGGTGTGTGGATCCAAGAGGTAGCGCGATTCCTCCCAGGTGCGCCGAATTTGGGCCAGCCGATCTTCGTGAGTGGACGAGGCCGCGCAGAAGCCAAAGTTCTGCTGAAGTTTTGCGAATTCTTCGGTTCCAGAAAGGTCGAAATAACCCTGCGTCGCAACTTGGTTGAAAAGATCGCGCGTGCGAGCCGCGTCCCGCCCAAGGAGATCAAAGATAAAACGTTCGAAGTTCGAGGCCTTCGAGATATCCATCGAGGGCGAGGAGGTCGCAAGAGTATCTTCACTGCTTCGAACCCGGTATACGCCCGTTCGGAAGAACTCCTCAAGAACGTTATTTTCGTTTGTCGCAACAACCAGAGATTCAAGGGGAAGCCCCATCTGGCGGGCAATATGCGCGGCGCAGATATTGCCGAAATTACCACTGGGGACGACGACATTGAGGCGCAGGCCGGCCTTGCCTGTCTGAAGGCGAATGCGCAGCCAGGACGCAATGTAATACACAACCTGTGCCAGCAAACGGGCCCAATTGATGGAGTTAACCGCACCGATATGCCACTGCTGTTTGAAGTCGGCATCGATGTTGACGGCTTTAACAAGATCTTGACAGTCATCAAAGACGCCGTCGACTGCGACATTGACGATGTTGTCGTCAAGGAGGGAGAACATCTGCGCGCGCTGGAAGGGAGTCATGCGTCCGGCCGGGGTGAGCATGACGACGCTGAGGCCCAAGCGGCCTCGGAGCGCATATTCTGCGGCGCTTCCGGTATCACCCGAGGTTGCGCCAACGATGGTCAGCCAATCACCGCGTCGGCCCAACTCGTATTCGAATAGCTCCCCAAGAAGCTGCATTGCCATATCTTTAAATGCGGCCGTAGGGCCATTAGAAAGATGGGCAAGCCAGAGGTTTTCTTCTGCGCTTACGCAGGTAACCGGCACAATTTCGGGGTCCGAAAATACGGGGGTGCGGTAGGCACGAGCGCAGATACCTTCAAGATCCTCACGCGGAATGTCATCGATGAAGAGCGACAGCACCTCAGCAGCAAGAGCGGCGTAGCCGTGCTGAGTAAGCACATCCTGCCAACGATTCAGCTGCTCAGCGCCGAGCTGGGGGTATGTTTCGGGCAGGTAGAGCCCGCCGTCCGGCGCAAGACCTGCGAGCAAGATATCGCAGAAGGAGGCGGAAGCGGCCTGGGGATCTCTGGTCGAAATGTAACGCACGATCTCACCCTACCGTGAGCAGATGACTAGAGAAGGATGAATCGTTTCATCTGAGACGCTTTGGGGCTGGAGCCAGAAAGTGGACGCAAATGCCCGCTAGGCGATTTAGGCTACTTGCATGAGTGAAATGTCTTCGCTTCCTTTCCCCTACCGGGTTGGGCAAGCAATTGATGTCCATGCATTTGCAGATCCGCAGTCAGATTACGGGGAGAAAACGCTGTGGCTTGCATGCCTTGAATGGCCGGGAGAAGTCCCTCTTGAAGGGCATTCGGATGGTGACGCTGCCGCTCATGCCACCTGTGATGCGCTCTTGGCCGCCGCGGGACTGGGAGATCTGGGAACAAACTTTGGAACCGATCGCCCTGAATGGGCAGGCGCCTCAGGGAAGGCATTTCTTGAAGAAGTCCGCCGAATGCTCGCAGATGCCGGTTGGCTCATTGGGAACGTCACGGTTCAAGTCATTGCAAAGCGTCCGCGCATGATGAAACGCCTCGAAGAAGCCTCGCAGGCAATGAGCCAGATTCTTGAGGCCCCCGTCTCTGTTTCAGCAACAACAACTGACGGCCTCGGCTTCACTGGCAGGGGTGAAGGTATCGCCGCAAGTGCTACGGCACTGATCTATCGCAAGTAACAGAGCACTTCACGGAGTAACAGCGCACTTACGTAAGTTTCACGCGCAGAAAACAAGGCGGAGCCTGAGCTCTCCTCGTGCGTGCTCTAGCCCTACTTCCTCGAGCTACTTCAGAGAATCTTTGCCTTTGCCGGGTGAACGAAGAGAGTCATCACCAATCCCAAGGCAAGGATCAAGATGATGCCAAGGATTCCCCAGTAGGTGTAGTCCGCACCGGCAGGCGTCCAATTGCGACCAAACGCCAAGAAGATGCCGTACATCGCTGGCGCAAGGAAGGACACCGCACGACCGGTCGTCGCATACAGCCCGAAGACCTCGCCTTCACGTCCCTCGGGGATCATGCGTCCAAGGAAAGATCGCGAAGCAGACTGAGTCGGGCCGACGAAAACACAGAGAGCCAGACCGAAAGTCCAGAAGATAATCTTTCCGCCATTGTGCAAGAAGAAGACGCTCATGCCTGCAATCACCATGCAACTCAGCGAGATCACAATGAGGCGCTTCGGTCCGATGATGTCATCCAAGGCACCCATGGCGATAGTGGCGATTCCTGCGACGATGTTCGCCGCAATCGCGAAGATAATCACTTCGCTCGATGAGAAGCCGAAGGCCGTTCCCGCAAGGATCGCACCGAAGGTAAATACACCCGCAAGACCATCCCTAAACACTGCAGAGGCGGCAAGGAAAAACAGGGTGTGCGGCGATTCCTTCGCCAGGGACTTCACCGTGCTCCAGAGCTTTCGGTAAGAATCCCACAAAGTTTCGTGCTCACCGTGGTGCTCGTCAATATGCCGAGGCTTGACGGGGTGAAGCATCAAAGGCAGTGCGGACAGCAGCATCCACGCTGCAGCAATCACCATCGAGACGCGAATATGCAATCCATTCGCGTGGGTAATACCAAACCATCCGACCTCGGGGCTGATCAGTCCAACGTAGAGAATCAGCAGCAAAACAATGCCACCGACGTAACCCGATCCCCATCCCAGACCGGAAATACGGCCCATGTTTTCTTTGGTCGAGAGGTGGTTGAGCATTGCGTTGTAATTGACCGATGCGAATTCGAAGAAGATATTGCCGATGCCCAAAAGCGCAATACCAAGGAAGAGGCCTCCGCGCGGGCCCAAAGGTCCTTCCGGAGCGACAAAGAACATCAGCGCCAGGCAAATAACGACCAAGATCGTGAACACTGTCAGGGCAAGACCGCCCTTTCCGCGGCGATCTGCGCGTTGACCGGTAATCGGTGCAAGAAGCGCAATGATGATGCCTGCGGCAAAAAGACCCCACGAAAGGTAATCACTAGCGGTTCCCTTATCGGTGAAAGTCCCATCGCTGGTCAGGTAGACCGAGAAGACGAAAGTCGTTGCAACAGCATTGAACGCTGCCGAACCCCAGTCCCACAAAGCCCATTCAATGACCGGCTTCGTCAGAATCGATGTTTTCTTCTTCTCCGAAGGTGCCATCGATTGGGGGGCCGTCGATTCACTCATGTTCACTCCTTATATGCCTACCACCGTAGGCCTACCAGTGAAACTATCACGGAGAAGCAACGAAAAAGAAAAAATACAAGTAAGGGTCGTCACGCCCGAGCGTCTTCAGCAATGATTGCGCGCGCAAAAACCAGATCGATTGGCGTCGTAATCTTCAATGCTCGACCTTCACCGGCAACAATGCGGACGGGAATTCCCGCCTGCTGAGCAAGCCCGGCATCGTCAGTAAGCGCTGTGGCTTCGCTATTCGCCGAGGCCGCGGCACACCGATGCAGCTCACGGATCACTTTCCAGGGGAAACCCTGCGGGGTCTGAACTGCCACCAAACCGGCGCGGTCAACCGTCGCCTCAACATAGCGCGCGCCCTGCGCTTGCCCTGCCGAGGCCTCGGGAAGTTCACGGAAGCTCTTCAGCGTATCCGCCACCGCAAGTCCAGGGATCACCGCCTGCTCACCCGCGCGAAGAGCATCAATCACGCGAGAAACCAGCTGAGGGGAAACCAAAGGACGGGCCGCGTCATGAATTAAAACGGGGCTGTCATCACTCAAAGCGTCCGCTGTCTGGGCAAGCGCCTCGAGTCCAGCTGCGACGGAAGCCTGCCTGGACAGGGGTGAACCCGGAACGACTCGTACGATATCGCGAAATTCAGCAGTATCAAGAAGTTCGCGGAACTCATCAAAGTGATCTGGAGGCGCTGTCACAACAGCACAATCAACGCCGCCGGAATGAAGGTTCCTAAGCGCATGCTCCACCAAAGGCATTCCGTCGAGGTCAACCAAAGCTTTCGGGCGATCCGAGCCCAAGCGCGTACCCGATCCGGCCGCAGTAATAACCGCGAAAACCTGAGCCGGGGATGTTGAGGTCACTCTTGTTCCGCGTCTTCTTCCGGGAGGTCATCCGCGATTGCGAGAGACTCATCGTAGCCCTCAGCCAAGACCTCGTCGAGGCGCGCAGCCGCAGCGATCTTATCGATATCGCGAGCAAGTGCAAGTTCGGAGCTGAGGATCTGGCGCGCCTTAGTCAGCATGCGCTTTTCTCCGGTGGAGAGCTTCTTCTGATCATCACGGCGGGTAAGATCTCGAACAACCTCAGCAACCTTGACGATATCGCCTGTCGCAATCTTCTCTTGGTTAGCTTTGAAACGACGCGACCAGTTCGTAGGCTCTTCAATGTAGGGAGCGCGCAGGACCGAGAGCACCGTCTCCAAGCCATCCTCGTCAACAACGTCGCGCACGCCGACAAGATCAACGTTTTCAGCGGGTACCTGAATGGTGAGGTCACCCTGGCTTACGCGCAGAGTCAAGTACGTCTTCTCTTCGCCGCGAATAACGCGGGTGGAAATTTCCTCAATCTTCGCGGCGCCGTGGTGAGGATAAACAACGGTCTGACCGATCTCAAATGACATAGAAGAAACTCCTGCGCTTCAGCTGAACTGCGGTCTATATTCTATCAGTTCACATACTTTCTGCGCCTTTGAATGGTGAATAGCTGCGCAAGGCCGCGCGTAACACAAACGCGGCGGTCCCGAAATTCGAAACCGCCGCGTCTATTGCAGAAATTACTTACCCTGGTTGGCGACCGCAGCGATCTTCGCCTCGGCCTCGGGATCCAGGTAGGTGCCGCCCTTCTTGACGGGCTTGAGGGTTTCCTCGTCAAGCTCGTACACCAGCGGAATGCCGGTGGGGATGTTAACTCCGGCGATGTCCTCATCGGAGATCTCATCGAGGTGCTTGACGATCGCACGCAGCGAGTTGCCGTGCGCGGCGATCATGACGGTCTTGCCGGTCTTGATCGCAGGAACGATGGTCTCATCCCAGTAAGGGAGCAGACGGGCGATGACGTCCTTGAGGCACTCGCTCATGGGAACGGGTTCACCGGCGTAGCGGGGATCCTGATCCTGCGAGAACTCAGAACCTGCTTCGATTGCGGGCGGAGCCACATCGAAGGAACGGCGCCACAGCATGAACTGCTCTTCGCCGTACTCGTCGCGGATTTCCTTCTTGTTCTTGCCCTGGAGCGCACCGTAGTGACGCTCATTGAGGCGCCAGTTGCGCTCAACAGGGATCCAGTGACGATCAGCAGCGTCAAGTGCCAGGTTCGCGGTCATAATCGCACGACGCAGCATCGACGTGAACAGGAGGTCCGGCAGAACACCGGATTCCTTAAGGAGCTCACCACCGTGGGTTGCTTCCGCGCGGCCCTTGTCCGACAGCGGAACATCCACCCAACCGGTGAAGAGGTTCTTTGCATTCCATTCGCTCTCGCCGTGGCGGAGCAGCACCAGTTTGTAGGTCATACACATATTCTTTCATTCTTTTCGCATATGTGTCACGGGACCTGCGTCACGCGTGCGGCATTATTCCCTGTTTCGCTGAGATAAAAACAAAAATAGCGACATCCTGAACGCGCCCTGTCTGCAACACCCCAGCACTCGCGCAAGCATCAAATAATCGCAACCAGATCAACTTCGATCAGTGAGTCGGTAGGGACCATACAGAAAGCGTCCAGCATGATCCTTTTAAACTTTGCGCATGAGTGACACAACATCAAAGCGCCACTCACGAACTACATCTCGCTAGCTTTCTTTGCGATTGTCGTTGCTTCAAATGTCACCAGCCCCAATGGCCGTTGGACTCTCACGCTCTTCGGAGTAGTAGTCGTGGCGATGGTTTGTGGTTGGTATGCAATTCGGGGTAAGTTTTCTTCAAATGACGAGGCCACGCGCCACTTAGGCGAATAACCACCCCTCTGCTCTCGTTTCTTTTTCGCTATCCAATGATGGAAGAGGACGCACTATGAGGATTCATGTGACGTATGCAGGCGGAACAATCGGGATGGTTGATTCTCCTGACGGTTTGCGACCGGGTGCCGATATGGCGTCGTGGCTCAACACTCAGTTCGACGGAATCGAGCTCACGGGACACGTGTCGATGTCTCAGCTCTCGCCGCTCGTCGATTCTTCGGAAACCACACCGATCCACTGGCAGATGATCATCGACGATATTCGCGCTCATGCCGATGAAGCCGATGCCTTCTTGGTTCTCCACGGGACCGACACCATGGCCTATAGCGCTGCGGCACTGTCATACGCGCTGGCTGATTTCACGAAACCTATTGTTTTAACGGGTTCTCAATATCCGCTGGGCGTCGTCGGAACCGACGCCTCCGCGAATGTGACGGGCGCTTTGCGCGCTGCCGGAAGTTCCCAGGTGAGCGGCGTGACTTTGTTCTTTGGCCATATGCTTCTGGCAGGAAATCGTTCAACGAAGACCTCATCATGGGCCTTCGCTGGCTTTGACTCACCTTCGACATTGCCGATCGCACGTACAGGTGCCCCTTGGCGCTGGTACCACAGTGTCGAGGCCGGTGAGGGCTGGGCTAATCCGGCACCTTACGCTCGCCACGATGTTGCCGTTGTGGACATTGTTCCCGGCCTGAGCGCCACGCGTTTACGTTCCATGTTTACTCCCCTGCCCGAGGCGGTGATCATCCGCGCATACGGCGTGGGGAATATTCCGGCTTCAGACCCTGGTTTTGTGGATGTTTTGCAGGAACTGCGCGAGGCCGAGGTTCCCCTGATCGTTGCGTCGCAGTGCCACCAAGCCGAGGTTGTGTTGGGCCATTACGAGGCCGGGAGCACTCTGGCGCGCTTGAGCGCGATTAGCGCGCATGACATGACTCTTGAGGCCTTGTATGCGAAGACAATCTTTTTGCTCTCGCAGGGATTGCAGGGTGAGGAGTTTGCACAGTGGATGAATCGATCTATTGCTGGCGAAGTGAGCCTTCCAAGCATTGCGTAGCTGACCTGCGGGTTTAGCTATTTCAGTGCATACAAGGTCAATCTAAACCGGTACAGGTTACGAAAACTGACCACTCGATACAAAACATATTGAGTACAAATATAAATGCGGGGTATTTCAATGAGAAATGCCCCGCATTTATATCAAAGTAATTCAGAACAAAGATCAGCGATTTTCCTTTTCAAACTGCTCAATAATGGCAGATGGAATCCGACCGCGATCGCTCAGTTCGATCCCCTTTTCACGAGCCCAACGACGCACGCGGACACTCCTTGCTTCAGCATCCCCACACGGCGTGGCACGGCGACTGTTGAGACGCCCACCCACCCTGCGAGCTGCGGAGATCCACGGTGACATATCGAGCTCAAATTGCTCAGCATTCTGGTCGGAAAGGTCAATTTCATACGATACGCCTTTGAATGCGAATGAAATTGTCTGCTTGGCAACCGAACCATCACGGTCATCAACTAATACAACGACTTTCTTCTGCACAGTTTTCACCCTTCGAAAACACGTCAATCGCAGAGAAGAATTCTTTTTCTGCGATCGAGTAATGCACTCTTCGAAGCCACGCTATCACATTTTCGATATTAACTATTAATTTTCTATACCCTCAAAATTGCCTGTCTCATTTTCGATTCAAGCGTTGTATGGCCTGATCAAAACCTATAAACTGTCCTTTCGTTAGAGAACCTCAAGGATGAAGGCTAAAACGGAGAAGGGACATGAACCAAGCAAAGCGGGCTCGCGAGATCGAACAGTTTTTCATTACTATCACTAGGGCTTCTGCGGCTCTGGAGGCAACGCTCAAGCGCGAGTTCGGACTTTCACTCGGTGAATATCGCGTCCTCGATGAGGTCGCTTCAGCCGGTAAAATTGGAATCCGCATGGGAGAACTTGCCCAGTCGGTCATTTTTAGCCCCTCGCGTTTGACACACACCTATCGCCGTCTTGCAGATCGCGATCTCATTGTTCGCACCGCCTACGAATTCGATCGTCGCGGTGGCACAATCACCATCACCGATGCGGGCAAGAAACTTGTCACTTCCGCCCAACAGGCTGAGCGAGCACTTTTGCGCGACATTATCAGTGACGACATCTCCGATGAAGACCTCAACGTATTGATCCGCGTTGGTTCAGACGTTAATACGCGCTTGGATGAAGTCGAGAAGCGCTAGTACTCTCAACTAGTGTGAGCACACCCGGTATACCAATCTCTCGGCTGTCGCCCCGCATTCGCATGGGGCTAGCGGCACTTATGACCGCGGTAACGGCAGGGCTAGTTGGTGCCGGGTGTTCGCATCTTCTCCACCTGATCGAGGGCCTTGTCTTTGGCGACGCAAGCGGCACTCTTCTTCACGCAATTTCCTCAGTCCCTTGGTGGCACAGGGTTTGCGCGTTGGGAGGAGCAGGCCTTATCGGAGGAATTTCCTGGTATCTCTATACGCGCGCCGGGGGTAAACCGGTCTCACTACCCAAGGCGGTTAATGGTCAGAAGATGCCGATTCTCCTGACTTTCTGGCATTCAATTAACCAGATCGTCATTGTCGGAATGGGCGCTTCCATCGGCCGTGAAGTCGCACCTCGCGAGATCAGTGCCTCTCTGGGTGGAAAGATCGCCGATTTTCTTTATCTTCCGCCCGAGCAGCGACGCATTATTGTCGGCTGCGCGGCCGGTGCAGGTCTTGCTGCAGTCTATTCACTCCCCCTATCAGGAGCGGTATTCGCACTTGAAATTCTTCTAATCGAGGTCACAGCCAGCGCGGTATGGCCCGCACTGATCATCAGTGGCGGAGCAGTCCTCGTCGCACACGGCTGGGTTCGAAGCGATCCTTTCTATGCGCTCCCCGAAGCTGCGCTGCTCCTTCCGACCGCATCACTCACACTTTGGGCCGTCATCATCGGACCTCTCCTTGGAATCATCGGAGTCCTCTTTAAGAGCGCTGTTTCAGCATGCTCTGCTGCTCGCCCTACTGGCTGGCGTCTACTTGCCTGGATGATTCCGACCTTCACCCTCATTGGAGTGATCACTGTCTGGGTTCCATCAATTGCCGGAAACGGACAATCGACCGCTCAGCTTGCTTTTGATGGAGCTGTTTTAGGCCAGGGTGAACGCGCGGCTGCAGGAATCGGAGTCGCTTTACTGGTTTCTCTTGTGATCGATGGATTTACAAAACTAATCGGAACGCTCGCCACTATTCGCTCGGGCGCATGGGGTGGGACTCTTACCCCCGGTCTTGCGCTAGGCGCATCTTGCGGTGCGATTCTGGGGATTCTCTGGTCCTACATCTACCCAGGCGACACAACTGCGATCGTTTGCTTCGCCTTCATCGGCGCCGTGGTCGTTCTTGGCACATCAATGAGTGCACCACTAACAGCGCTGTGCTTGGTTATTGAATTTACACACCGAGGCGCAACCTTGCTTGTGCCCACCGTCATCGCACTGGGGCTCGGGGTTGGCGCTGCGCGCATCTGGAACAAATGGCGCACGAAGGAAGCTCAACAGCGCAGAAGCAGCTAGGCCTCGTCAGGGAAATTAACCCAACCCGCTAACCCACGACGGGCAAGCGCACCCAAAGTATCAACGGCACCGGCAGAGGCATTACCCCAGGGAATATAGGTAAAGTCGGTGCCGCCGGCCTCGAGGAAAGCATCACGATTGAGCTTTGCAATCTCGTCGACGGTTTCTAGGCAATCCGTCATAAAGCCGGGGCAAATCACATCAAGACGCCGTGTCCCGCGACGAGCAAGCTCGGCGACGGTATCGATGGTCGCCGGCCCCAACCATTTCGCGGGCCCAAAAACCGATTGGAACGTCACTAGAAGCTGGTCTTCGTCGAGATTTAAGCGCGCTCGGAGTGCATTTGCCGTCGCCATACACTCCTGCTTATAGGGATCACCCGCATCGTGCATTTTCTGAGGGATGGAATGGAAAGACGCAAGGAGCTGGTCTCCAGATGCGAAATCAGGGCGACCCTGGCGTGCCCAATCTTCCTCAATGGCGTGGGCCAAGGCTTCAATGTATGCGGGTTCCGTAGGGAATGAACGGATTGTGCGCACTTCCATGTGATTGCGACGTTTCAGGATGTAGCGCGCTAAGGCGTCAGTCACTGTTCCCGCAGATGACGCGGCATATTGCGGATAGGCGGGGAGAAGAAGGACGCGGCGATGCCCCTTCGCGAACACATCATCAAGGACGCTCTCAATAGAGGGCTTTCCGTAGCGCATAGCGAGCGCAACTTTCGCTTGACCACCAAGCAGCTCTGAAAGAGATTCGGCTTGGGCGATGGAATACGCCATGAGCGGCGAACCATGCTCAGTCCAAATCGAACGATAGTTTGGTGCAACTCGAGAGGGGCGGAAAGGAAGAATCACGCCTTCAAGAACTGGCTTCCAAATCAGAGGATGAAGTTCGATTACTCGACGATCACTCAGAAATTCACGCAAAAAACGGCGAATATCGCTGGGGCTGGGCGATTCGGGAGTGCCAAGGTTAACCAGGAGCACTACGGGGATCTCGGCCGGGTTTTCTGACTTTTCGTCATCTTCTGTCAACACAATTTAGCCTAACATTCACCGGGCGATCTGACTCTTGTATCGCACATTGCTGTGCGGGCAATCCCACATCGCCTCTGTCACGAAACGTTTGCTTCTGACAAGTGGTAACCGCTAAAGTACTTCAGGTAGCTTTTCTCCACCTCAGTAGCGAAGTGCAGATAAGCCCGGCCGCCTTAGCTCAGTCGGCAGAGCGATTCACTCGTAATGAATAGGTCGTGGGTTCGATTCCCACAGGCGGCTCAGAGGTTCGCCGGGAAACCGGCGAACTCACAGGCGAAGAACTCACCCACGCCCTATACGCCGCCCACCAAGCAGCCGACGAAGCTACAGGCCCTTAAGCCTGCGCCGAACGGGCGCGAGTACACAGCCTCGAAGAAGAAAATTCCTTGCGCGCCAAATGAACAGACGAGACCTTGCGCGCGAAGAATACCAACGCGCCAACAGGCACGACCCCATCACAGGCAGCGGCGACCCCAGGGGCGCCCAATACCAATTCGAGACAGCCGCAGAAATGAAACGCGCCCTCTTAGCAGAAGCACAAAGACGCCGCCCTGACGCCCCCGCCCCCAAGCACAAGACGGCCTCACCCAATGGACCGCGCCCACAAGCGGCCTACACGATAGGGCACTACCTGAAGAATGGCCCACCGCCCTCACCAGCCAGCGCTCAATCTTGCGCGAAATCCTCATCCAAGCAGGAAAAGACGCCAAAGTGCAGCCTTGGATGCAAGGCGTCTGCCAGCCCGAACACCTCACCGACGAACAACGGAACACGACCGTCGGACAAATCCAGCTCTGGCGCACCAACACGCCAAGTCGTAATGCGGGAGGACGCACAATGCAGCCCTAGGAACAGATCTTGTCTACTCTCTTTTTCCTACTCGCTACTTCATCATATACTTAAGGACTGTGATGGAACGTATCAACGCTATTGACCTGTTCTGCGGGACCGGCGGCTTGTCGCTGGGCTTGAAGCAGGCTGGCATTAACGTTGTTGCTGGTGTGGATTTTGAGAAGCGCTGCGCTTACCCGTACGAGTATAATATCCACGCCCGTTTTATCCACGCCTCGGTCACCGACATTACCGGTGCAGATCTGATGGAGTTGTGGCCAAAAAAGGGCATCCGTCTTCTGGCAGGATGCGCGCCGTGTCAGCCTTTTTCTAGCCAGCGCCGCGGGCATTCTCCTTCATTGGATAGGAACTGGCCGCTTTTGCGTTCCTTTGCCCGCCTCGTGCGAGAAACGCTCCCTGAGCTTGTGACGATGGAAAACGTTACCCGCCTAGAACGAGACTCCATGTTCACAGAGTTCACAGACGCTCTACAAGAATGCGGTTACCACGTTTCTTACGGCGTGCTCTTTGGGCCTGATTTCGGGCTCGCACAAAATAGGCGGCGTCTCATCTTGCTGGCTTCCCGCAGAGGGGAGATTCAGATGCCTATGCCCACGCACAGCCCAGAAACCTACGTCACCGTCGATGAGGTAATCGGACACTTGCCGCACCTTGGCAGCGGAGAACATGACCCCTATGATTCTTTGCACTTCGCGAGGCAACTTTCGCCCTTAAACCTGAAGCGCGCAATAGCCTCCAAACCTGGGGGAACATGGCGAGATTGGCCTGAAGAACTTCTTGCACCGTGCCAAAAACGCGACAAGGAAGCAAACTTTGCTTCCTTCTATGGACGCATGCGAGGAGATACCCCTTCGCCCACCATCACCACCCAGCCATACAACACCGGTGCTGGACGCTTCACACACCCCAGACAAGATCGAGGCCTTACCCTGAGGGAAGCTGCCCTGCTACAAGGGTTCCCACAAGAATTCGTCTTCACAGCCCCCGAAGAAAGCATCACTCTCACCGGTGTCGGCAAACTCATCGGCAACGCTGTCCCGCCTCATTTTGGGAGAGCTGTGGGGCGCACCTTTTTTGAGCACATTCAGGCTCTGTGATTATTTGTCTATCCCCGCCTCACGCACAGCCTTTTCCAGCACAGAAATCTTCTCAGCCAGATACCCTCTTCCAGGTTCTGTCAGGTCTGCCGTATGCATGACTACATTACGCAAGATACGCAATAACTCCCTATCCCTGAAATCAATGTTGAAGCAGGAAGTTCTATCGTGTTTTTTCATCGAGGTAAGTTCTGGGAACTGAAGATACCAGACACCCTCTGAATGCATGCGAACATGTTTGCTGATCCCAGCTTCCTCTAGCTGCTTCTTTTCTTTCTTCCGAGCATCCTGGATTGCTGTTTTTAGTCCGCCGGGAAGTGCCTCGTCGTCGGCATAGCCCATGTCGCATAGCTTGTAGCGCATAGCGTTTTCAATTAAGTAGAGAGTTGTATAGTGACCTGCGGAAACTTCAGCACCAGCGGAAGCTCTTTTTAAGAGCATCTTCCAAACATCTGACTCTTCATCTGTTTCCGCTGACTTCCCTAAGCTTTTCTCTATTTCCTGCACTAACTTCTTTGCTGCTCGCTCAGTCCCAGGGACACTCGGATTGTCAGGATCCCCGTCTTTCTTATAGCGAAGACGCAAGGCGTCCCATGTGTCGTATAGACTTCTCAGCCCCTCTTTCAGGGATTCAAGAAAATCTTTGTACATGTCATCATCTTTGATAATCCCCTCTCGACTGCTGATGAAGGGATCTGTTCCAGGGCGATCAAGGCCGTTGATATGGATCTGCCCGTAGAGATAGCTTTCAGGGACACGGGCAGAAGTAATGTGACTCAAAATATTTTGCTCACGCAAACGACCATTGACAAAAAGATCTACACCAGCCTTTTCGTCCATGCCAAGAACTGTTAGATCGCGAGGTTTTTCAACGGTTGCTAAAAATCCTGTAACCCCGTCTGTAAAATCATAAGTAAAAGTTTTCTTCACTCCAGAATCGGTTACTTTTGTGAAAGCCTTGTGGATTAATTCGAGATAGGGATCGTCGAACTCTCCGATCTTCCAGGCAAATTCCGTTTTCTTCGCAAAAACCTCTAAATCCTCTACTCCAACTTCCTTGTCGTTGTAAAAGATATGAAAATTATTGTCAATAAGTGAAAAGCGAAAAGCCAATGCAATCGAGCGCCGCAAGAAGTCGTCGCTGCTTTTGCTCATCCTGAGTCCGTCAAGCTGAAGAAGAGTTCCGTGGTGAAAATCTCGTGTTTCTTGCCAGTCCCTCAATTTCTCGTATAAAGATTCAGGTGCGTCATAAAGCTCCACCTCTTTAATGTCATAATCGTTGGCTACAGCCTCATCAAGCGCCTTATTATTAATGACGCATCCCGCCGCCTCGTGATCGCTTTTGAGGGAGAGAACAGAGACCGCATCAGCACATGACAATAGCGCAAGCTTCCCAATACCTTTTGCCCCAATATATGGGCGCTTCTTCGCGGAGTGGGTTAACTCCTGCCTTTTCCCTCGTTTGGAGTAACCAATCTTAAGGAAGTGCTCCCCTAAATCCTGAGAACTCATCCCCACACCATCATCAATAATGAGCATCTGGGTTCGATCACTGCTTACGCTGATCCACACGTTCTCCGCATCAGCATCCCAAGCATTAGAGATCGCTTCACCCAGAACAGTAATGAAATTTCGATAAAGCTGTCGCCCCAGATGATCCAGCACAGTCGCAGAAAAAGAGAAAGTATGAACATCGTTGTGCATGGCAGGCTCCTTCGAAATAGCTGCTCACCCGGCGTAAGTATAACATGCGGCCTTGAAGCAAAAATCCCACCCGTGAGGGGTGGGATTGTGCTTATTCGTCAGCTGGTGTGGTTACCCGCCACGAAGGCTATTCTAACTTGGGGCTCCAGTCTCACCAGGCTTCGCAGTCGCCCGAACTCACCGTACTCTGCGGTGCAGGCCTGTAATTCCACCCTTGCTGACATGAACGGGTGTCATGTGCCTCGCCGTTCGGTATGCAACCCATAGAATATGGGCTGTGTATCAGGTGCTCAGCAAGGAAGAACTTACGCGTGTACTTCAACAGGCGAACTACTCGGTAATCTTGTTGGATGAGTCGATTCGTGAACGCCCTAAAGTAGAACAGTTTTACGTTGTTTCTGCTGTGCAGCCACGTTTCGAATCGAAGGATGGGCGCGATAAAACCTTGGAAGCATTGCGTTCTGGGTTGGTTCCCCTTGCTGAGGGAGTGTTCGGCAGGCCCTATTGGCATACCGGTTGAGGCGTGGCAGATTGATGGCGGGAAGACCGCAGAGAAAATGTGCGAGCTCATCCCCACCTCATGCGATGTACGTATGAGCATCGCAAGCATTGGCCTGGGTAAGAATAATTTTCTGCTGAGGAGTATAAGCAAGCACGAGGCAAGGCTATTAAGAATGCGGTGAGTGCATTACAGGCTCCATCTGCGCTTATGGTGCTAGATCGCGTCCGCAGTTACAGACGTAATCGTCGTAATGATGTTGGGGTGATGGAGGGGGATGTTCGCACGGTTGCGCCTTTGCGTCGCGATAAGAGCGTGGCGGGAAGTGCGTCAATCTGAGCTTGCAGGTGCGCGGCATCCACACTGGCGTCGTGCTAGGCGCCCGTGGTGGGGGCGTCGTGGATAACGCCCACTTCGTCCACATACATGCCGTCTACCAGGCGCGGGCCTTCGCGAGGTGTCTTGCTTCTTTCGGGGCGCGGTCACCATATGGGTTGTGTGTGCTCATTGGTGGTTGATCCAATCAGAGTGGACGGTAGGGAAATGCTGGAGACTTTGCGCGCAACAAATAATGCATATGAGCAGCCGATATACCCAACATCGCCGCAGCCGCGCGCACAGGAACAAACAACCCCCGAAAATCAGGGTCATCCACAGACTCGCGCAAACACTCCGCGAACTCAGCAGAAGATAACTCCACCAAATCCACAAAATCAAAATCAAACCGACCCGAAACAGACATCCGAACCTCCTTCCAACGACTGGGAGGAGACACTCTCAAACGCTCTCAGCTAGCAAACTCGTAATGAATAGGTCGTGGGTTCGGTTCCCACAGGCGGCTCAGACAAGCCCGAAATGTCAACGAAAACGTCGTTGATATCTCGGGCTTTTGTATTGAAACTGAAATGCCCGCAAGCGCGGGGCTCGCGGGCATTGAGCGTCCAAAGATCAGGACAGACGCGTCACGCGGTAGCGCCAGTCGACCGGACCGGTCTCGATTGTCTCGACACGGTAGTGCGATTCGCTTTCCTGCAGGTAGTTGAACAGCGGGACAGGCTGATGCGGAGCAACAACAATCAGCGATGCCCCAAGCGGCAGGTTGTCCATCGCAGCAAACAGCAGTGCGTGGCGAACAACCTTAGGCAGGGAGTGAATAACAAGCTCATCCTCGCGAACGGCGGGATCTTGCGAAACGACGTGCGCGGTTCCCTGACCGTGATCACCGCAGCCGCAACCACCGTGAGCAGATGCCTCAGTCTTCGGAGCTTCCTGGGCAGCGTGTCCGTGGCCACCGCAGCCGCAACCTCCGTGAGCAGCTGCCTCAGCCTTCGGAGCTGCCTGAGCGCCGTGTCCATGCCCACCGCAGCCGCAGCCTCCATGTGACTCGGCTGCAGGAGCAGCAGCCTGTTCCTTCTTTCCGTGGCCGCCACAACCGCAACCGCAGCCACCCTCAGAGGGGGTGGTCGATACGTCAACCAGCTTGAATTGCTGTCCAGTTCCCGGCGCTGCTGCCTCGGGCAAAGTCTCTGCCATTTCGTCCTCTTCCTTGGAATAAAGCTGTTAACCAGCGGGTAGTCACAGGAACGCCCGCACACAAACCTTTATTTCAGTTTAAATCCTTGTTAAATAGAGCGCTGAGCGATCCCGTTCACTCGGAACGGAGTGCAAACTCCACCTCGACCTCGACCGAGGCATTCAGCGGCAAGGCTGCAACACCCACAGCCGAACGCGCGTGCTGCGAGCCGAAAACCTCGCCCAGCAGTTCAGATGCTCCATTGACCACGGCAGCCTGCCCGTAGAAGTTCGGCAAGGAAGCAACAAAGGCAGTCACCTTAACTACCGAGGCCAGGCGATCCACACCTCCCGCAACTGCAGCCGCAGCCGCCATCGCGTTCAACGCGCAAATACGCGCGGCCTCGTACGCATCTTCCGGATCCGCACCATCTTCACCAACCGCACCAATGCAGGCCAACTCGCCATTTTCCAGGGGAAGCTGGCCGGAGGTGCGCACAACACCGCGATCCTCAATAGCGGGGACATAGGCGGCAACAGGCTTGGCAACCTCAGGCAGTTCAAGGCCGAGCTCAGCAAGTTTCTCCGAAGGCAGTGTCATTTTTTCCTCACGATTTCATCAGAACTGGGGGGTGTGGAATCTCCACACCCCCCAGCCTAGTCCCGCGCAGCACCTCTGGGTCATCACGCACACTTCGCGGGACAGCTTGTGTACGGGATTAACCCCGTGATCTGCTCATGCGGCAAGCGCCTGCTGAACCGTCGGCCTCATCGTGAAGAAACGATCAATCACGCGAGTCCACCGGTTTGTCTGCAAGTCCGGCGTCAACAGGGCCATCGCCGTCGCATACTTCGAGATGCGCGAGGGGCGGATCCTATTTGCCCACAGCAATCGGTCTAGCTCAGAAGGAGCCGCGCCTGATTTGGTTTCAATAATCGCAATGTGGGGAGCCTGAAGCTCATGTCCCCACGAGTCCCAGTGCAGCTCAGTGTCAATCGTCGCGCGCCCCTGACCATCGGTCATGAGAAGCGTCGAACGCGTATAGGTTCCAGAGAGCACGGGGATCAGGGAATCAACTCGGTCGACGCCGTCAAAGCACTGAGCGGCCTCGAGCTTTTCGGCCACCCAAAGCCTGCCCTCGCGACTGAGCTCCATCCGCGCTGCCTGAGCAAAGTCGTAGGCCAAGCGCTTCTTGACGGTGTGTCCGCGCGGGCCTCGGGTCTTAACTTCAAGGAAGGCCAGCTCCGAATCAAGGTAGGAGCGCGTACGAACCTTGTAGCGGCGGCGGCGCTTGTGCGCGGTATCCATGAAGGAGTGCAGCTCGGGAGTATCGAAGTAGCACGAGGCATAGCGCTGCTCGATCTTCCCCCCGATTTCCAGAATCTGCGTTGCGGGGTTCATGAGCGCGATCAGCTCATCCAAGCAATCCGTGGACACGACGTACTTGCGATCGACTCGCGTGAGCATCGCGGCACGCGCGTTCATGTCATCGAGGCTGATTCGTTCGAGCTTCGTCAGATTGTGTAGTTCGTGCGTCATGGTGTCCTCCAGTTCTTTCACGAGGCCGGGGCTGGTGTAGCGATTTGCGTAAGTTCAGCGCTTAGCCGGGACCCGGTAGCGAACATCAACCAAGGTGAGATCGTTGACCATGTCGAGTTTGATGACCTTGACTCCGGTCACCTTGACACCCATGCGGGCTTCAAGTGCCTGGCGAAGTTCCTTCTCGTCTGCGATTGCGCGGTCAAATTGGACTTGCTGCGAGCCGGAGCGTCCAAGGATCAGAGTTGAATCACCAACGGCCAAAGTTGCAAGCACCAAGGCGACCATTGCGTAGGAATAGATCGCAGTGCTCATGCCAAGGAGCAGGCCAATGGCAAGGGAAGCGAAGTAGTAGGCGATTTCTCGCTGGCTGATTTCGTCGGAACGAAGTCGAATGATCGACAAGACACCGAAGAGACCAAGTCCTAGGCCTGCGGAGATCGTCGAGTTTGCCATGACGCTTGCGACTGCAAGGACGCCGATGTTGACAACAAAGAATGCGACGACAAGATCGGCGCGTCGGTGGCGGGGATAGTAGAGGGCTCCAACCAGGATCAACATTGCGAGAAGGTCGATGACGATCGGCAGAACCATCGCTGTGGTGAGTGCAGTCATTTGATGCTCCTCAAGGTTGTTTCGTGCGTGACGTAACTATTGAGCCAGTGGAGTCTATGAATGAGCTATGTGGGAGACTTGTTCTAGCAATGCGTATTGGAAAGAGACCGGATGCTTCCTTTTTTCTTCTTGGCGACAACCGTTTGCCTCTTGATTGGTCTTGGTTTTGCGATCTATGGACGCAACTCCCAATGCTTGATCTTCGTTCGGGCGATCGGCTACCTGACGGGGAGCGCAATTGTTAATGCGATTCTCATGCTGATACTGGTCTCTCTATTTGGGAGCCTCATCTTGCTTCTCCCCTCATCGCTGTGGGGAAGTGAGAATCTCCTTGACGATACGGCCTCGACTTTCTCTACCGGTCTTGGAAAGTTCCGTGCAGGAACTTTCTTGCTCATGACCTTGACACTGATGATGGCTGCTGCGCTCATTCAGATATACATTCACCGTTTTCTTTCAAAGCACTTCACCTTTTTGACCGTCAGTAGCAAGACCTATCAGATCGCTGAATACATCATTCAGTGGACAACCATCTTCCTTGCCGCGTACCAGTTCTTCTTCAACGGCCTTCGCGATCTCGTAACCTCAATATGGAGTCAGAACGAAGCCAGTTATATGTTCAAAATCGTGCTCTCGCCTGAGAACATCAACTTGATTCTCCAGCCTGTCCTTTTCTCAACATGGATCATGGTCGTTATCGAGAGCCTGTATGCGCGCCGGCTAGCGAGCATCGAGAAAGATGCTGAGCGAGGAGGGACATGCCTCGGATCAACTGGACAGTCCTGACACAGAACTCCACGCCCGTCAGTGAGCTTTTAGCGAGGGCTACCTGAAAATCACGTAGTGGGGGGATGCAACCGTAGTTGCATCCCCCCACTACTTCACTCAGCGGCCGCCCTGACGGTTTCCGCTAGGAGCGCCCCCCTGTCCGCCAGGACCTCCCCCACCGGGAGCACCCTGGTTGCCGGTCGCCTGACCCGCAGTGACAGAGGTCGAATTCGAATCCACACTCACCGTGTAGCTCTGGCCATTCGACACATCCCCGGAAGAGAAGACCACATTCTGGAAAGTCTTCGCGGCCTTCACATTGGCCAAGACCTTTCCGCTGGAGTCCTTGATGGTCACAGTCGAGTTCGCGTTACCTGACGCCGAAGCCTGCAGCCATCCCTGTGAAGAGCTGGTCGAAGGTGATTCAGCCATTCCGGAAGAACCAATGGCAAGAAGTGTTCCTCCACTGACCAGGAATTCACCATTCGAATCCAGTGCACCATTCCCACCATCCGTGGGGCCGTAGACGATCGTGTTACCGCCGGAGATCTCCACCGAGCCATTGGAGTCGATGCCGTCACCGCCGGCGTTGACCGTAACAGTGCCGCCCGAGATCAGGATCTTTTCACCGGTGTCCTGCATGGAGCCACCACCACCGGGTCCGTTGTTGGTCGTGGTCGTCTTGGTCGCGGTCTTTGCCGCTTCAACAGCCGCAACGGTGGTCGAACCTGAGCCGTTGATACCGTCGTCACTGGAGGTCAGATTGACCTCGCCATTGGAGATGGTGATCAAACCGCCTTCAAGGGCTTCATTGGACTGCTCCACGGTGACCTTCGCACCGTCAAGAACAGCCGCGCCTTCAGCGTGAATACCATCGTCAGCGGTTGATGCAACGATCGTTCCCGAAGTCAGTCGGATTGCACCATCGGAGTGCAAACCATCGTCACCGGAGTCAATCGTGACTTCGCCACCGTCTTCAATCAGGAAGACGCCAGCCTTAATTCCCTTGGTGGAATTGTTGGAGTCCTTCCCAGATGAAGCGCCTCCACCGGCAATGATCGTCGTATCACCGCCGGTGATGATAACGTCAGTTTCACCCTGGATACCGTCACCCGTTGAGGTGATTTCGATGGTGCCTCCGGTGATATTGACGTAGCCCTTGGTGGTATCGCTATCTTGGTCTGACTTCAGGCCGTCCCCTCCTGAAGTCACATTGATAGTTCCGCCGGCAATGGTCAGCGAGTCCTTGCCACGTAGCGCATCGTCCTTCGAGGTGACCGTGATGTTACCCGACAGAATGTAGAGGTCGTCCTTGCTGGTAATGCCGTCGTTGTAGTTGGCATTAACCGTCAGTGAACCGCTACCCGTAATGGTGAGGTCGGCATCGGAGTAAATCGCCGCGTTGTCCTCAGCATTCGTATCCGAAGGAGTTCCATCAGTGACGGTGTTTGAACCATTCAATGACAGAACAACATCATCTGCTGAGACCACATTGATCGCGCTCCCAGAAGAGTTGGTGATGGTCGCTCCATCAAGGATCAACACAACGCGAGCATCTTTCGCTGCTTCGACCTTGACCTGTCCATTGAGCGTTCCAGAGAGCTTGTAGACGCCAGCCTCGGTGATCGTCACCGTGGCGCCGTCAACCTTCACTCCGGATGCTGAGGTACTTGCGCTACTGCCATTCAAAGTAATGGTCTGAGCCGAAGACGCATCCCATTCGCTGTCCTCAACATGAGAGGCTTTCGCGTTGGCAGCCAAGGCCTCGGCAGCACTCGGGGGAGCAATGACAGTCCCGGAGTCGGCGGATACCGAGGAACTAGAGGCAGCCTTCGCAGTGACGGCCGACGAGGCCGAGGTTGCGGTGCCGGAAGTCGATGAGCAAGCGCTCAGTGCGAGCGCGCCGACCGCGGCTACGGCTGATAACCGTACAAGAGTCGATGCTGGCGTTTTCATGTGAGGTCCTTTCGTGGATCGTGATGATCCAATTGAGCCAGCGGACTCTATGAATGAGCTGTGCCTAGCTCAGGCCTCACATAAGAAATAAATTTACGTCCTTTGACGCCGTTAGAGCGCCGCAGAATCAACGAAAGATGACTGGTTTTCCAGGAATTCTGAGAGCATCCGGTTGAGTTGTTCGTACTCGATCAGGAAGCCGTCGTGCCCATGAGGAGAGGAAATACATTCAAACTTTGCGCCCGTGATTCCTTCAGCGATCGCAAATCCCTCTTTTGCAAAGAACAAACGATCCGAATCTACTGAAACAATCAGGCTCTGTGCGGTAATTTGCCGCAAGGCCTCGGTAATTCCTCCGCGATCGCGACCGATGTCGTAGCTGAGCATGGTGCGGCACAGGGATACATAGGACCCGGCATCAAATCGACGAACAAGCTTCGCACCGTGGTAATCCAAGTAGGATTCGACGGCCAGACGCCCACCGCTGAGTACGTCTTCACCGTCTTGAGGTGCGCGACCAAAACGCGCATCCAGCTCGTGGGGACAGCGATAGGTCGTGTGTGCGATCTGACGGGCAAGAGACAGGCCAGCGTGAGGCCCTTCTTCTTGGTCGTAGTAGTCGCCACCATTCCAGTTTGGGTCCAATTCAACTGCACGAATCTGTGTGTGCGCCCACGCAGCCCGCTCGGCATTCGTGCACGCTCCCGAGGCGACAACGATCAATCGCTCGCAGCGCAGCGGGTAGGTGACGGCCCACTCCAGAGCGCGGTGCCCTCCCAGGGAAGCACCTATGACTGCATTCCACGTCGGAATGCCAAGGTAATCAGCCAGTCTGGCCTCGGCAAGAACCTGATCCCGGGTGGAAATAATGGGGAATCGTGATCCCCACGGCTGACCGTCAGGCGCGGCCGAGGACGGGCCGGTACTCCCCTGGCAGCCGCCAAGGACGTTGGGGACGACAATGAAATAGCGCTCGGGATCCAATGGCTTACCCGGGCCAACGGCCTCTTCCCACCAACCGGCGGTTGACTGGCCGGGAGCTGTGGGGCCGGAAATATGCGCATCGCCTGTCAGTGCGTGCAGAACGAGGATTGCATTGGAACGGTCCTCATTGAGTGTCCCGAGGGTTTCGTAGGCCAGGGTCACTTCCGGCAAGAATGAACCATTTTCGAGGCGGAGGGGCCCCAAGTGCGCAAACTTACGGAATGCGATGGGGTCTTGAGGCGTCCATGCGCCGCTAACGGGGATAGGTCCCAGTGTGCGTCGATTCATGGTCTCTTCCTCACTTACCTCGAAATTGCGCGGGCTGGCCAGTGTCAGGCCAGGTGGGCGACGGCCTCGAAGCCCTGCGTCAAATCGGCAATGATGTCGTTAACGTTCTCAATACCAATAGACAGGCGAACGGTTCCGGGTTCAATTCCCGCAGCGCGCAGCTGTTCCTCATTGAGCTGAGAGTGAGTGGTAGATGCGGGGTGAATAACCAGGGACTTCGCATCGCCGATATTTGCAACCGTCGGGAGAAGCTTGAGCGAGGTCGCAAATGAGGTTCCAGCCTCCAGGCCACCCTTGATGACGAAGGAGAGCAGACCACCGGCACCGCGGGGGTTGTACTTCTGGTGGAGCTCGTAGTAGGGCGAGGACTCGAGGCCCGCGTAGTTGACGGACTCGACCTGCGGGTGGGCCTCGAGGAACTTCGCGACCTTCAGCGCATTGTCAACGTGGCGCTCAACGCGCAGCGACAGGGTCTGGATGCCCTGCTCGATGAGGAAGGAGTTGAAGGGCGAGGGAGCACAGCCGACATCTCGCAGGCCAATTGCACGTGCGCGAATGATGTAGGAGAGGTTTGCTCCAAGCTTCTCAGCGCTCAAGTCGTGTCCGAAGACGAGGCCCGCGTAGGAAGATTCGGGTTCATTGAAACCGGGGAAACGCTTGGGGTCCTTCGTGTAGTCAAAGTTACCGGCATCAACGATTGCGCCCGAAATTGCGGTTCCGTGTCCGCCCAGGTACTTCGTGGCCGAGTGAACGACAATGTCGGCGCCCCATTCGATTGGCCTGGTCAGGTAGGGGGTGGCGACAGTGTTGTCAACGATCAGCGGAACACCAACAGAGTGTGCAGCCTGTGCGATCTTCTCAATATCAAAGATGTCGCCCTTGGGGTTGGGGATGGTTTCGCCGTAGAAGGCGACAGTGTTTTCATCAGCCAGGGACAGCCATTCGTCCACATCGTAGGGGTCGCTCACGAAGCGGGCATCGATTCCGAGGCGGCGCAGGGTGTTGTTGAGCAGCGAGGTTGAACCGCCGTAGAGGGAAGGCGAAGCAACAATGTTATTTCCAGCAGATGCCAGGTTGAGGACCGCAAGAGTAAGTGCAGATTGGCCAGAGGAAGTCAGAAGCGCACCGACACCACCTTCGAGGGCGGCAATTCGGGCCTCGACGTAGTCATTTGTCGGGTTGCCCAAGCGAGTGTAGATGGGGCCAAGTTCTTGAAGGGCGAAGCGAGCTGCAGCGCGTTCCGCAGAGTCAAAGGCAAATGAGGTGGTTTGAAGAATCGGGATGGACGTTGCACCGGTTTGGGGATCGCGGTCCCAGCCCGCGTGAATTTGCTTGGTCTCAAATGCCCAAGAGTTCTGGTAGTCGGTGTCCGTTGCCTCAATTGCGCCCATTGTTACTTCTCCTAGTGTTCACGTTTTTGATTCTTGTGACGTGAGGAGAGGCGATGGCTGAGGGGTCGAGCCGCTACGCTCACAATTTGGCGATTGCGGCAGTTTCCAACGCAAAGACGTACGACCCGGGCGAGTAATCTCTAGCCATCAGTAGGTCTGGTCAAAAGCTGACGCGAAGGTCAGCTACGCATTCGCTGGAACATAGCCTCATGCTATGGCCATGACAGGGGTCACGCGCAACTTGTTCACATCGTGGGCGAATGTAACATCCCCGCCTGCCTTGCGGCACCCAGGGCGACGTACTCTGCCGCCTCGGGAAATTCAACGGGCACTCCCAAGAATTCGGGTGCCAAGCTTTGCACTGCCCGCGAGCGCGCTCCGCCACCGACAACGAGCACTTTCTCGATCGGAACGCCCAGCTCACGCACGCACTCGAGCGCGAAACGCATGTGGGCAAGCAGGCCCTCGACACCCGCGCGAGCAAGGTGAGCGCGCGTCGAGTTCTTGAGCGTCATTCCTTCCAGCCGGGCGGTGGCGTCAGGCAGGTTCGGCGTGCGTTCGCCTTCGAAATAGGGAATCAAGCGCAGCCCTCCGGCGTCGGGAACCGACAGTGCCGCCTCGTCCAGTTCCTCATAGCCGAGGCCACTCATCGCCCCGACCGCGTCGAGGATTCGCGAGGCGTTGAGTGTGCACGCAAGGGGAAGCCAGTGCCCACTTGCGTCGGCAAAACCGGCGACTTGACCACTGGGGTCTTCGACGGGAGTTTCGCTAACAACGGCAACAACTCCAGAAGTTCCTAGTGAGAGCAGAGCCTGGCCGACACCGAGGCGAGCGCCCAGAGCAGCACCGGCGTTGTCCCCACACCCGGGGCCGATTGCGATTTCGCCCCATCCTTGCGCTGGATCCCCACATCCCATGGCCTCCATGGGCTCGCAGATCTTCGGCAGAATGATTGCCTCGGCCTCTTTCAGCGAGATTCGTAGCGCCTGAGCCAAGATTTCGCGCCTGTAGACAGCGTCAGCCCGGTCCATGTAGCCCGTTCCCGAGGCATCGGAACGATCGGTGCACAGTCCTGCCAGTCCGACAGCCTCAAAGCCACCGCGGATCTTCCAACTTAACCAGTCGTGGGGCAAGCAGATTGCCGCAATCTTTCGCGCATTTTCCGGCTCATTGTCTGCGACCCAGCGCAGTTTCGTGACCGTAAAAGAGGCGACCGGAACGAGTCCCGTAGCCTGTGCCCACCAACGAGCCCCAGCTTCACGATCTCCATCGCCTCGTTCGCAAGTGAGTTCTTCGGCCGCGCCGGCACTTCGCGTATCGTTCCACAAAAGCGCCGGGCGGATAACCTCACCTCGCTCATCCAAGCAGACCATCCCGTGTTGCTGGCCGCCCACGCTGAGCGCCCGCACGTCGTCCAACCCGTCAGCCGCGCGAACGGCCTCGAGGAAGGCATTCCACCACGCCTGAGGGTCGACTTCGCTTCCCTCGGGGTGCGATGCACGACCCTCTCGAATAATTCCTCCGGTAGCGGGGTCGTAGATAACGACCTTGCATGATTGGGTTGAGGAATCTACTCCCGCAACAAAAGGCCTGCTATCGCTCACGGTCTTAGCCAATCAGGTGTCGCATTGCGTGATGATAGAGCTCGACGTAGTGGTATTCACGAGCTCCCTTCGCATCAGCATCGAAATCCTCGTAGGCACTGCGGTCAGCAAGGAAGTCATCGATCGTCTCGCCCGGATCCAAGGTGGGCTGAGCGAGTTCGTAGACAGAGGCCTCTTCCATGAGTTCCTGGGTGATGGGATCCGCGCGGAATTCGCGTGCCTTCTCAGCCAAACGCAGGTACATGTCCATATTGGCCCGAGCTGACTCCCAAACGCCTTCCATGCCCTCGGTTCGGCTGGGCTTGTAGTCAAAGTGGCGAGGCCCTTCGTAGCGGGGCCCACCCCCGGGGAAGCCGTTCTCAAGGAGGTCGACTGTAAAGAAGGCGCTGGCCAGGTCACCGTGTCCAAAAGCCTTGTCTTGGTCGTACTTGATTCCCGACTGCCCATTGAGGTCAATGTGGAAGAGCTTGCCGGCGTTGAGTGCCTGCGCCAAGGCGTGCGTGTAGTTCAGGCCGGCCATTTGCTCGTGCCCGGTTTCGGGGTTCAAGCCGACGACATCACCGTTGTCGAGCTGGGCAATCAGAGCCAAAGCGTGACCAACGGTGGGAAGGAAGATATCGCCGCGGGGTTCGTTGGGCTTGGGCTCAAGACCGATGCGGAGGTTGTATCCGCGGGACTTGATGTATCCCGCAACAGTATCGAGGCCTTCGCGGTAGCGATTAAAAGCGGCGTTTAGGTCCTTGGATGAGTCGTATTCGGCGCCTTCACGCCCACCCCACATGACGAAAGTTGTTGCACCAAGTTCTGCGGCTAGGTCGACATTGCGCAAGATCTTTCGCAGGCCAAAGCGGCGGATTTCGCGGTCATTATTGGTCAGGCCACCGTCTTTGAATACAGGGTGCGTGAAGGTGTTCGTCGTGACCATCTCAATGACAAGGCCGGAGGCTTCAACAGCTTCTTTCAGCTGCATGACCCGCTGATGACGCTCCGAGTCTGAGGCATCGAAATCAAAGACGTCATTGTCATGGAAGGTAATTCCCCATGCGCCTAGTTCTGCGAGCTTCGCAGCATATTCCCACGGGTCAAGCACCGGACGAGTTCCGGTTCCAAAGGGGTCAACTGCATTCCATCCCACGGTCCATAGGCCGAAAGAGAAGCGATCTTCGGGTCGAGGTGTATGCGCCATAGCATGACCTTCCATAGATTTAATGACTACTGCGTCACATTTTGTTATGTCTCATAACATAATCCCTAAATTGCGATAGAGTCAAGGCATGTCCAACACCGCACGCACATCGAACCCCAATTCCGGGGCAACCAATCAATCCCTGCGTGCCCACAACCTTTCTTTGGCATTGCGCCATATCCTGGCCAGCCCAGGCGCAATCAACCGTGCGGGCATCGCTGCTCAAACTGGAATTTCACGCGCAACGATGTCACGGCTTGTCGACGAACTCATTGCCTCCGACCTCGTCGAAGAAAGCGAGGACAAACTCTCAACCGGACAAAGGGGACGCCCCACCAGCGTGCTTTCTCCGACCTCGGGAAAGGTTATTGCGCTGGGTCTACAGGTCAATGTCTCAGCGCTCGGTGCCTACCTTGTTGACCTGAGCGGGACAGTCTTAGCCCACGAATGCGTGAGCGGCGATTTCTCAGGTGCAGACCCCACCTCAACCCTGCGTAAACTCGCACGAATCGCCAGACGTGTTCTGCGTGAAGGAAGCAGTCCAGGCGCACTTTTTCTGGGAAGTTCACTTGCCCTCCCCGGCCTCTTCTCCGCCGATACCCTGACCATCGCCCCCAACCTTGGCTGGCGAAATATCCCCCGCGAGGAACTTCTTCACCCCCTCCACGACCTTGGCGTCACCCTGGTTGCGAACGAGGCCGACTTGGCAGCCTACGCTGTTGCCTACCCTCGCCCCGGGGTCCCCGAAGGGCCGGATTCTTTTATCTACGTCTCGGGAGAAGTCGGCATCGGCGGCGGGTTGATCATCAACCATCAGCCACTGAGCGGCGCACACGGCTGGTCGGGAGAAATCGGGCATATTTGCGTGGAACCGGAAGGCGATATCTGTTCGTGTGGCGCGCGCGGCTGCTTGGAAACTGTTGCGGGATTGAAAGCTCTTGGCCATGCGGCTGGACTGGGCGACAACGCAAGCACACGCGAGATTCTCCAGCACGCGGGCCACAGCTCACGCGCTCAAGAGGCCATGACCCATGCCGGCCACGCATTGGGGCAGGCACTGTCCGCAGTCGTCAATACTGTTGATATCTCTCAGGTTTACTTGGGCGGCTTGGTTGCCGAGATCGCACCCTACCTGCTGCCCAGTCTTCGCGAAGAACTTGCAACGCGTGTCCTTCAGGCCCCCTGGCATACACCGCAGATCGATATCCTCCCCCACTCGGAAGATCTGTCACTGCGCGGTGGCGCACATCGAGTCCTCGACCTGATTGTGGACGATCCGATTCACTGGAAGGATCAAGCGATCACCCTTCCCTAAGTAATTTTCACAGGCCCCACATAGCTATCCGGCAAGCGATAGCAAGGCTCCTGTGTTGCAATGAGAACATGTGCGGAATTGTTGGACACGTTGCATGCCAAGCCTCTCAGCGGAGCCGTCAGGTCGTTCTTGACGGGCTTTCACGCCTGGAATACCGCGGATATGACTCCGCGGGAATTGCCTTGGCAAGCCCGAGGAAGTTGAATGTCATTAAGGCCGTCGGAAAGCTGGTTAACCTACGCGAGGCCGTTGATCAGGATGCGCCCGCTGATGCTTTCGCTGGGATCGGACACACACGATGGGCAACCCACGGTCGCCCAACCGTTGCGAATGCACACCCACATGTGAGTCCCGATGGACGTTTTGCATTGGTCCACAACGGGATTATCGAAAATGCTGATAACCTGCGCGCCCAGTTGCGCGCACAAGGCGCGGTTTTCGCCTCGGAAACCGATACGGAAGTGGTCGTGCACCTGCTTGCACACGCCTACGACCAGGCGGATCCGGCCTCGTACACGGGTGAAGTCGCGCAGCTCAGCGGCACTGACGAGGCCGTCGCACGCCGGCTGGTCGTCGCCATGCGCGAAGTGACCGCGAAGCTTGAGGGAACTTTCACTCTGCTTGCACTGTCCACCGAATCTCCCAATGTCATCGTTGCAGCACGCAGATCATCGCCACTGGTTATTGGCTTGGGCGAGGGAGAGAACTTCCTTGGCTCGGATGTACTGGCATTTATCGAGCACACAAATCGCGCGGTAGAAATTGGGCAAGACCAGTTGGTCGTCGTGAGCGCTTCCGCTGTAACGGTCATCGGTGCAGATGGACACCCACTTCCCCTTAAGGAATATGAAGTCGATTTTTCGGCGGATCGCGCGACCAAGGGTGGGTGGCCGACCTTCATGGAGAAGGAAATCCACGAGCAACCTCGAGGCGTTGCGGATACTTTGGCTGATCGCCTGGATTCCCACGAGCACCTGGCATTGGATGAAGTCCGAATCCCAGAACACGTGCTTCGCGGAATCGACAAGATCATCATGATTGGTTGCGGGACTGCTTCTTATGCGGGACAGGTCGCCCGTTACGCGATCGAACACTGGTGCCGAATCCCCGTCGAAGTCGAGCTTTCCAGCGAATTCCGCTACCGCGATCCGGTCGTTGGCGAGAAGACCTTAGTTGTTGCAATCTCTCAGTCTGGCGAAACGATGGATACCATCCAAGCGATTCGCCACGCGCGCGAACAGGGCGCGAAGGTCGTCGCGATCGTCAATACTCCTGGTTCGACCATCTCGCGCGAATCAGATGCCGTGATTTTGACCCATGCGGGGCCCGAAATCGCTGTTGCCTCGACGAAGGCCTTCACATCACAGGTCACTGCCTGCTTCATCCTTGGTCTGTATCTGGCTCAGGTTCGCGGAAACAAGTACGCCGATGAGATCGCCGACTACATGGAGAAGCTCGCCCGCGTGCCCGAGGCGATCCAGAAGGTTTTGGATAGCGGAGAGACCGTTCGCCAATTCGCCCGAACCATGAAGGACGCAACCTCCGTGATCTACTTGGGTCGTCACGTTGGCTACCCCGTCGCACTTGAGGGTGCGCTCAAGCTCAAGGAAATCTGCTACATCCACGCAGAGGGCTTTGCGGCCGGTGAACTCAAGCACGGGCCGATCGCTCTGGTGGATGAAGGCCAGCCGGTTGTGGTCATTGTGCCAACTCCGCGCCGCCCCGAACTACACGCGAAGGTCTTGGCGAACATCCAAGAGGTCCGTGCGCGCGGAGCCCGAACCATTGTCATTGCAGAGGAAGGCGACGCATCGGTTGATGAGTTCGCAGAAGTTGTCTTCCACGTTCCCCCGGTTCCAACACTGTATGCGCCACTGCTGACAATTGTTCCGCTTCAGATTTTTGCGTGTGAACTTGCAGCGGTGAAGGGGCTGGATGTTGATCAGCCGCGAAACCTGGCCAAGTCCGTCACCGTGGAATAGGTCGAAGACTATCGTTCCGTCGATGCTCAGGTTGAGGAGACGGAGCTAAGTATTACTCGTCACGGGATTTCGCCTGCGCTGCAGCAACTTCCGCACGGAGCAATCGAACTTCTTGAGTCAGCTCTGCGATCTGCTTTTCTAATTGAGCATGAGCCTCCGGCTGTTGCACTGCAGCGGCAGTGGCAACTGCTGCCTCTTCAGTCTTCATTCCCTCTTCTTGCTTAATCCTTTCAAGGAACCAAGAAGAGAAAATACCGGTCACGATTCCGATGAGTGCGATCCCGAAGAGCATGTAGATCGCCGCAACCACACGCCCGGTAACTGTTACAGGTGCGATGTCACCGTATCCAACCGTCGTCACAGTAACCAGGGACCACCACAGCGCTCGCCCGAGGTCGGTTAGTGTCGCTCCTTCGGCATGGCGCTCGGCCTCAAGAACGGTAAGCGCCCCAACCCAAATGAGCAGCGCAGATATCGCTCCCGTATAGAGAGAAATCTTGTTGCGCAGTTCTGCATCTGCAGAACGCTGAAAGATGCGCAGCAGTGCTACCAAACGCACTAGGCGTAGTGGCCGAAGGAAAGGTAGAGCCACAGAGAAAAAATCAACCAGATTCGCCTTAAACCACCGCCATTTTTCAGGAGCGGTAATGAGCCTGACAAGATAGTCGATACCAAATACGGCCCAACAAATGTTCAAGACAAGTTCGTAACGCTCGTAGTCGACCCCACTCGCATCCGTCACAATTTGCGCAGAATAGGCAACCAAGAAAACGACGGCAACAACCATGAGCGGCCACTCCATTGTCCGCTCCCATTTTTCATGCATGTGATCTTTATACATGTTTACACAAAGAGTGGGGGTGGAGCCGCTCCCCGGCTCCACCCCCACGACACATCTTCAATGAGTGCTGAGGCACGCACTTACTGAAGATCGCACGCCTTGTAGACGTGGGTCAGCATCGCAAGACGCTCCTCCAAGGTTGCGTCCTTGGGCACGCACATCTTCGCGCCCAGATAATTGCATCCACCTTCGATCGCAGCCTGCGCGCAGCGCTTAATTTCTGCGTCACTCATCAGCGATGCTGGTTCATCACTCTGGCCGGGCAGGTGCCCGTCAACCCACGAATAGCCGTATTGAGTCTCCTCGGGACCCGCACCAGAGAAGACGACACCATCCAGAACCCCGCGCTTTCCGGCTGCAACGATATGATCGTAGGCAGCATCAGCACTGCGTTCTTCTAGAACGGAGCGTCCCCAGTTAATCATGACACCGACCTCGAATTCCGCAGCAATCTGAATTTCTTCTTCGATCGAGAGGAATCCTTTTTCTGGCTTTTGCTCTGGAATGAAGCGATCACAGTGCTCAATGACCAGCCGAGCTCCGTACCAGTCCCATTCGCGCAGAACTTCCAGCGAGCGCCGGAATGCATCCCCTTGCGCAGTTCGCGTGGGGGCCGAGTGCACCTCGATGCGCGTCACCACATTGCGGTCAGCATGCTCGCACAACTTGCCCACGTCCTCGCGCAGCTGGCGGGTGAAAGCCAGCGCGGCCTCGCGACCGTCCCGATCTGGCGAGGCCAAGCCGAAGTTCGCGTCCTTCCCAACGTTTTGCATGGTGCCGGGGATGGCGGTGACAGTATTGAAATCCCAGTTCGCGGAGAGTAGACCGGCAAGAAGTTCGTTGTCGGTGGCTATCTGTCCGGGATAGGGCATTTCGAGGCCGTTGATCCACGGCTGCTGAGCGAGAAGTTTGTAGTAGTCCTCTTGCAGCTCCAACGCTGGATGCGAGGCATAGGCTCCGATAATGAATGGGATTGTCATTGTGATCATCCTTCTGTGGTGATGTCGCCGTCGTGGGGACACGCACTGATAAGTCTGACAGGTCGAGCTGCAAAACGCAGCATATTCATCAGACAAATTTACCCTCAGAAAAGACCTGCATCAAACTCCTCATCCAGCCTCGATCCAGCTCTTTCAAATATGAAAAACGATAGACTCAGTCCATGGACCGCAATGAACTGATTCAACGCACTTTCCCCTATCTTTTGAAGCGCCTGGAAGATGCTGGCATCAACGCGACTCCCGAAGTCGACCCTCAAACAAACGGCTACATTCTGACCGTCGACACCATGCGCTTCAACGTTGAAAATCTTCTCTCGGATCTATCGCGCTCCGACCCAGCCCAGCACCAGGAACGAATCGAACGCTGGGTTGCCTTCATGATCGAAACTCTGCGAATGCCCGAGTACTCGCTTAATGATCCCGACGAGCTTCGCCGACGAATTCGCACACGCATCATCCGGGGCGAACAGAGCTCAGATCTGCCCATCACCTACATTCGCCCATTCGTCGCCGGATTAGCCAAAGCTCTCTATCTGGATTTCCCAAACAGCGTGTCATTGGTGACGGATCAAAGTCTTGCTCGCTACCCGCTTTCGGTCGACGAACTCTTCTACTACGGCCAGATCAACACCGATAATGAGCCAATCGACACCAAGCAACAAGTGGGTCCGTTCACCGAACTTCTGGGAGAATCACCATTCATTGCCGGCAAGGCGGCAAACATCGGTGCCTTGGTAAGCAATCTCCAAATTGACGCTCCCCACGGTTTGTTCTTCGCTATTCCGCAACGATCCGTCCTGCTCTATGCGCCCATCGATCCGGAGGACATCTCACGACAGATACTCCAGATGGCCGACTACATGCGCTTCGCGGTCATGGAAGAATTCGGCAATAACAACGGTTTCTCGATCAGTCGCGATATCTTCTACTGCCTACCCACCGGAGAATTCGGCCCGATTACCCGGGGTGACAATCCCGAACTTCACGAGCTTTTCAGCAATCCAAAGATCGACTTTGAGACCTTTATGGGACTTGTAGAAAAGTACCTGTATGTACCCGAAAGTTTCGTCCAGCGCTTCCTCGCAAAGTAAAAGACGAACGGAAGTAAGCCACACGCAGACGGCACGCAGCATGGCAGACGCATCTCCACATGTCTCGAAGTGATGCGCGCCGCCTTTCATACTTCGGTTTGACTTCTGCGTCCTCATTCCCTAAAGTTTCCACGTACGCGCGAGTGGCGGAATAGGCAGACGCGCACGGTTCAGGTCCGTGTCCTAGTGATAGGGTGGGGGTTCAACTCCCCCCTCGCGCACGTAGTAAGGACCCAGCGAAAGCTGGGTCCTTTTGTTTTACCTTCCGAGGCCTGGCCCGCCTCATGCGCAGAGCAGCGCATTGCGTACTTTGCTTAACTAAGGCGGCACTTTGCTTAACTAAACTGTGAGGCCGGCTGACGCCCTCAAGCGCCAACCGGCCTCGTAAAAATCAGCAGTTCAGTCCTGCTCGACACCCGCAAGGAGCTCGCGCACCCAAGTTCGCGCGCGACGGTAATCCTCGTCATCTTGGGGGACATCCGCGCTATTGACAGTCGAGCTGGGGTACGAACCCATGAATCGCACATCCGGAGACACTCGATACAGCCCGCGCAGTGCTGCCTGAATATGTTCCTGAGCGATGTGTCCAACCATGTCGATCGAGAAGGTATAGGCACCCAAACCATCGCCACTGGGACGCGATTCGATTCGCGACAGGTCAACGTCATGCACCGAGAACTGTTCAAGCAAACGCATCAGCGATCCCGCTTGGTTCACAGGCAGCGCAACTTGAATCGTCGTCTTGTCATGTCCGGTCGGAGCTGTCAGAGCACCTTCAATCGGCCTTCTCACGCACACAAAACGCGTGATCGCACCCGGATTATCCGCAACATCTGTGAACAGCGATTCCAAACCGTAACGGTCCACCGAAGTCGCATTACACAGAACCGCGTCAAAGGCACCTTCTCCCGCACCCAAGGTCTCAGCTGCGGCAGCAGTCGAGGTCGTGGGGACGTGAACAACGCCTGGGAAGGTTTCCTCAGCCCAGTTTCGACACTGCGCCCACGCGTGCGGGTGGGTTCCAATCTTGCGAACGTCTTCCGCGCGCGTCCCGGGGCGAACAGCCAAGTGGAAGGTAATCGGCACCAGCATTTCCGCACGGATCACCAGCTGAGGGTAGTCTGCCAGCGCATCGAGCGTTGCATTGACGCCACCTTCGATGGAATTCTCAATGGGTACGACTGCCCAGTCTGCCCTCCCCTCGCGCACGGCCTTCATCGCCAAAGGCGGAGAAGTGAGCGGAATGAGTTCTGCCTCTTCGGGAGCAACCTGACGCAGGGCCTGCTCGGTAAAGGTTCCAAATGGGCCAAGAAATGCGATTCGCAAGGTGCTCACTCGGAACGATCCTCCTGCGCGGATGCGAGATTCTCGGTCGCGTCCTTGGCTTGAGCAACGCCATTACGCTTCTGCCCAATGATTTCTAGGATCACAGGCAGAACCGAAACCAGGATAATGACGCCCAAGATCAGCGTGAGGTTGTCGTGAACGAAGGGGACATTGCCCAGCAGCGACCCAACAATAATGAAGCCGGCGCCCCACAGCAGCGCGCCCAAGGTGTTGAACACCAAGAATTTGCTGTAGGGGTAGCGCGCAATTCCCGCAGCCAGCGGAATGAAGGTTCGCACGAAGGGAATGAAACGACCAATCACCAGCGAACGACCGCCGTAATCGCGGAAGTAGTGCTCGGCCTTCTCCAAGTGCTCGGTCTTCAGTACCCGCGCATCCGGCTTGAAGAGCTTGCGCCCCCACTTCGCACCCAGGAAGTAACCAATTTGCGCGCCAATAAATGCTGCAACAACAACCATGATGATCAGGGTTGGAAGGTGCAGGCCCAGTCGATCGTGCAGCAAGCCTGCTGTGAAGAGCAGAGATTCTCCGGGAAGAACCGGGAAAAGGACACCCGACTCGATGAGGACGATGAGCATCGTCCCCCACAGAACCCACGGTCCCATTGCGACCAGCAGGCTTTCGGGGTCTTTAAACCAGTTAATGAAGGTGTCAAGCCCTGAGGCGTTCACCAAGATGGCGTTCAGCATGCAGAATTCCTTCAATTGGGTACAACGAATGACAAAGTGCACGGCATGTTACTTAAGTCAACCCTACCGGTCTTTACACAACAGATAGGATGTCATCCATGGAGAATTCCGAGGAACTGGTCACGTCTGGCACACCCGAGGTCCCCACGACCTCTGTGGAATCACCGGTGCATCCCGCTGAATCCGAGTTTGAGGATGCACCTGAATCGACTGCACCCACTTCCTCGCGCTCTCGGCTCCCCGAACCCGTTTTCTTCGCCGATCGTCTGCTCTCCCGTCGCCGGCGCCGGGCTGATCTCTACGAGGCCATCATGTGCCTTGTCGGGATTGTCCTTGTGTGGGGCTTGGGATTCGTCGCCTCTTCAACGACAGAAGGCGTCGCGCAAGACGTTCTACGAGTCACCGTAATCCGCGATCTTCTCCTAATGCCTCTGTCACTCTTGGAAGGCCTGACCATCTTGGTCACCCCCATCGCCGTCATCGGGATGTTGCTTTTCCGCCGACAGGTCTCCACCGCCATCGAAGCTCTCGCCACCTCCATGATCGCTGGCGTGGCCTCGTATGTGATCTTGCTGGGACTTCGCCAACTTCCTGAAACCATCACCGGCCCACTCAGGGTCACAAACGTGGAAAACGGACAGACGGCCTCGCACATCGCGATCAACCTGGTCGCAATCGCTCTCATTGCCCTCTTCACGGCCGCGGGTGAATCCGAAGCACTTCGTTCAGTCCGCTGGTCGTACTGGGCTCTGGGCATCATCATTGTCATCTGGGTACTTCGCGGCCAACTCACTCTTCCATCCGCGTTAATTTCCGTTCTTCTTGGTCGCACTTTTGGCGTCTCATCGCGTTTCTTCTTGGGCTTCCAAGACCGCAGCGCCTCAGGCGGTCAGATTGTGAAGGCGCTGCTTTCGATCCGGATTATTCCCTCACGCGTCATCCGCACAGACCTTCTTCCCGCCGGAGTCACGCTGGATACATGGACTGTTGCGGAAACACCACACGGCCACTTCCGTATGGAGACCACTGAAGCTGATTCAGCGGAATACACGATTGCCCGCCGCCCACCGGTCGATGGAAACCGCCACTACCAGGTCTGGGATACCTACGGCGTTCCATACGAAATCACTATTTTGGATCCGGGCCGCGGTATGGCCGGCACACTCCTGGAAGTATGGAACAACGTTCGCCTACGCGGGATTTCTCGCTGGGTTTCCCCCTCGGTTAAGGCAGCTGCAGAGCGTTCCATGCTGACCGCTATTTCAGCTAAACGTTCCGGTGTTCACTTGCCTGAACCCATGGGTATCGCTCAAGCCGGGGACTCGATCATGACGGCGATGCGAGCCCTTCCCCCGACGGCCTCCCTCAAGGATCTGGCCGACACCGACGCGCTGAGCGATGACATTCTTGATCAGGCGTGGAAGCAACTCCTTTTGGCGCACTCTCACGCAATCAGCCATCGCCACATCGCCCCTTCCTCTGTCGTACTCGACCAGTCCTCACAGGTCTGGCTGATCCACTGGGATGAAGGCGAGGTTGCAACGACTGAGCTCAACCAACGCATCGATATCGCTCAGCTCCTCACCCTACTTGCCATCTATGCTGGGCCCGAGCGAGCTCTGGCCTCGGCACGGCGAAACCTCAGCGAGGCGGAATTGGTCGCCTGCGCGCCGGTCCTTCAAAAGCCGGTCCTTCCTTCCGAGGTTTCCTCCACTCTTCGACGCAGCGATCTTCTGGATCGCCTTCGCGAGGCGATCGTCGCCGACACCCCGCAAGAATCCGTTCAGCCCGCGAACCTTCAGCGTTTCGCACCCAGGACAATGATTACCTTCGGCGTTCTGGCAGTTGCTGTTGTTGTGTTGATGGGTTCGCTCAACTTCTCCGACATCGTCGCTGCGGTAAAGCAGGCAAGCCCCATTTGGATCGCTATCGCTTTCGCCTTCGCGGCAACAACCTGGGTTGGAGGAGCTGTTCCCCTGGTCGCTTTCAGCCAAGAGAAGGTCAAATTCGGCGATGCGATTTTGGCTCAGATCGCGGCCTCGATTATCACCTTGGTCGCTCCCGCTGGAATCGGTCCGGCGGCACTCAACCTGCGTTTCCTGACAAAGCAGAAGATGTCGACGGCCGCTGCCGTCACCACCGTTACTCTGCAGCAGATTTCCCAGTTCCTAGTGACCGTTTCATTGTTGGTCATCGTGCTGTTCTTCTCGGGATCCTCGCTTTCGGTTTCGCTCCCCTACGGCGCGATTATTGCCGGAACTGCAGTCGTTGCCGTGATCGTCATCGTGTGCATTTCGATTCCGAAGATCCGAAAGTTCATCTGGTCGAAGATCGAACCGACATGGAAGCAGGTGTATCCGCGTCTTCTGTGGGTTGCCGGTCAGCCTCAGCGTCTTCTCGCGGTACTCGGCGGAAACCTGCTCATGAACATCGGTTTCGTTGGAGCCTTCTGGGCTTCCTTGACCGCAATGGGCGGGTCGTTGAACTTGGTGACGCTCTCCATCACCTACTTGGCCTCGAACTCGCTGGGTTCTGTCGTCCCCTCCCCCGGTGGCATCGGCCCGGTCGAGGCCGCACTTACCGGTGGCCTTCAAGTTGCCGGAATCGCCGTGTCCATGGCTCTTCCGACCGCGATCATCTACCGTCTGGTAACCTTCTACGGCCGCGCTCCCTTCGGTTGGGTGGCCCTGAAGATCATGCAGAAGCGAAACCTGATCTGATCCCTGCAGACTTTGCCGCATATCGACAGAGCGGTATGCCGCGTATGCAAGTGAAGATTTAGCCCTTCACGGCCCCCGAGACCATGCCGGTCGACATCCGGTTCTGGACGAAAATGAACAGGATCAGCACGGGGATTGTGATGAGTGTCGAGCCCGCCATCACACCGCCCCAGTCCGAACCTTGCAGGCCTTGCTGGAAAGATTGCAGCCATAGCGGCAAAGTCACTGCCGAATCGCGAGAGAGCACAATCAGGGCCAGCGTGTATTCATTCCAGGAGTGAAGGAAGGCAAATACCGAGGTCGATACCAAGCCCGGTGCAAGGAGCGGCAAGGTCACACGCATGAACGCTTGGATACGGGTGCACCCGTCGATCATTGCGGCCTGCTCGAGCTCCTCGGGAACGGCCTCGACATAACCGCGCATCATCCATGTGACGAAGGGCAGCACGCCACCCACGTACAGCAATGACAGGCCAGCAACTGAGTTCAATAGCGCCCATGAGTCCAACATCCTGTACTGGGAAATAAAGAGCGCTTCGGCGGGGATCATCTGAATCACAAGGATTGCAACGATCAGAGTCCGACGGCCTCGGAAATTAAAACGTGCCAAGGCCAAAGCTGCAAGAAGTGAGCACAGAGTTGTTGCCACAACGGTGATGACTGCCGCGCTCAAGGACATGAGCAATGCGGAATGAAATGCCGGCGATGAGAGCACCTTGGCGAAGTGCTCGGTGGTCAGCGGCGCGGGAATCAGCTTCGGAGGGCTCGACAGAAGGTTTCTCTCGGTTTGGAATGCCGAATTCACCATCCAATACACAGGAAGCAGCCACATGAGCGAAGTGATGACCAAAATTGCGTTGACCGCAATCTTGCCGGGATGGATTTTCTTGCGATTGAGGGGACGAGGCGCAGCCTGGTGTGCACGTTCCCGAACCTGTGCGGCGCTCATCGTGCGTCCCCCTTCGTGAAGAGCATGTGAATGTATTTCGCTGTAATCACCACGGTGATCAGCAAGATGACCGTTGCGAGGGCCGAGGCCATCCCGTAGTTACCCTGAGAGATACCGAGGCGGTACACGTAGGTACCCAAAAGGTTTGTTTCCGTCGAAATCGAACCCGACTGCTGAAGAACATAGATGTGGGTGAAGACGCGCAAGTCCCAAATCACCTGAAGGACACCAATGAGTGCGATCACCGGAGAAATCGACGGGAAGATCACGTAACGAAGACGCGAGATGTAGCCGGCCCCATCAATCTGCGCGGCTTCAAGTAAAGAGTCATCGATCTGCGTGACAGCTGCGTAAATGGAGATCGTCGCCAGGGGCATGGATGCCCAGATGATGATCGCCGAGGCCACTAAGAAGAAGGTCCAATACGAAGCAGAGAGCCACGCGAATCCCTTGAAGGGCAGGCCAATCGATGCCAAAAGGAAGTTGATCAAACCAAAGTTCGGGTCGACCAACCATTGCCACACAGTCAAAGAGGCAAGGAGCGGCATTGCCCAGACAACAATCAAAGTGGAGTTCATGAAGGTTCTGGCAGCGGGAGAGGCCGCGCGCATCATGAGTGCCAGGGAGATTGCACCGACCATGGTCAGTCCCGCAGTCCACGCGCAGAAGGCAAGAGACTTTGCCAGGACGGACCAGAAATAGGAGTCGGAGAGAATCGCAATGTAGTTATCCAGCCCCACCCATGTCGGTGGCTTCCCAAATTGCTGTTCCAATCCGAATTTTTGGAACGACATAAGGAACTGGCGAACCATGGGGTATCCCAGAACAACCAGGACCAAAATAACGGCTGGGCTGAGAAGGAGGAAGGGTGCCAGTGTGCGCGTGAGTTTCTTACGTGGGCTGCCCGCACGCACTGGGCTTTGCGAGGAGGTCATCGTTGCTCTCTCCGACTGTTGGGAAGGTTCGGGGAGCCGCCCGTGAAAGGCCGGGCGACTCCCCGATTCGGATGCGCCTTTCTGTCTATCCTTCAGATTGGCGCGAGATATGAAGGAGTATTACTCCTACTGCTTGTTCAGCGTGGTATCGAGCTTTGCGCCCGCATCCTTTGCAACTGTCTTCACATCTTTACCCTGGGCAATTTCAGTGAAGAAGTCACGAATGACGTTATCGCCTGCAACGACGCCCCACTGAGGTGTGTTCGGTGTGAGCTTGGAGTTCTCGATAACGGTGGTGGAGATGTCCGCAAATGCGCCTTCCGAGGCCGAACCGTACTGGGTATTACCCGGGGTCCATCCGGCCTTGGCGACCATGGTCTGGAACTTCTCGGAGAAGATCACTTCAAGGGCCTTCTTGGCCAGTTCAGGGTTCTGCGCGTTTGATGCCAGCGAAATGGAGGAGCCACCTGCGAAGGTCTGTCCGACGCTTCCTTCCTTAACTCCGGGGATCGGCATGACGCCAACCTTTCCGGCGTCCCACAGTTCCTTATCGATCTTCTTGGCGACCGAACCGGTGCCGACCAGAATACCGACCTTGTTCTCATTGAAGTACTTCTGGAAGCTCTTCTGTGAAGCGGAGGAGTCCATCGCGTATGCGGTGCCGTCCTTAAAGATCTTCTGAACACGCTCGAGCGAGGCAATGGTCGCCGGATCGGTGAGCTTTTCTTGCCACTTCCCATTGCTCAAGGTTGCGTAGTCGCCGCCGCCGGCGAACATCAGGGATTCGACACCGTGGATATCCACTGCCGACAGGTACATGCCGGAGAATCCTTCGACGTTATCAGGGTTGGCCTTACCCAGCTTGATTGCCGCGTCTGCCAGCTCATCAATGGTCTTCGGAACAGCGATGTTGGCCTTTTCGAAAAGATCCTTGCGGTAGATAATTCCGCGAGCGCCCGCGTACAGCGGAAGTGCGTACAGCTTGTTATCCCAGCGTCCTGCATCAATGAAGGACTGAATGAGCTTGTCACCACCGACCTTGTTGTAGAGGTCATCAACAGGTGCGAATGCGCCAACCGATGCAAAGACAGCGGTCTGGGTGTTACCGGTTTCGACCAGATCGGGGCTTTCTGACTTGGAGGCCAGCGAGGTTTGCAGCTTGGAGACGATTCCATCCCAAGGCTGGATTTCAACCTTGAGGGTGTTTCCGGGGTTCTGTTCGGCGAAGGTCTTTTCCAGGTATGCGATGGCGTCGTCCGAAATCGAGCCTTCCATGAACCACACGCGCACGGTCTTTCCGGTCACCGCGGAGGTGTCAGAAGATGCGCTTGCATCGGGGGTCGAAGACTTTCCGCATGCGGCGAGGCCGAGGCTAAGGACACATGCTGTGGCCAGAGCGATCACACGCCTTCTGGTTGTGTGCTGAGACATCTTTATTTCCTCTCAAACGCTACGCGCCTATGCGTAGATGAGTTTTAGTATCACTGTCGACAAAAAGTTTGTCAAGGAGCGTAACACTTTTGTTATGCAACAGAGCGGACGATCGATTCGACGATTTCCTCATCGTGAACGATCACCCGGAAGGCTGCAGCAGCCATTTCCTGCGCCGAGGCCGGCTCCCCCGCGCAAGAAAAACGGACGTTGTGCGCAGACAGAGGAAGGCCTCGACGACGGACGACGCGACGAAGCGGCTCGAGAAGGTGAGCACCCACCTTTGCGAGCTCTCCTCCAAGGACGATCTCCTCGGGATCAAGAAGATTCGTCACGGTAACCATCGCAACGCCCAGCTGTTCACCAATTTCTTCAACCAGGCTCACGCAGGCGTGATCGCCGTTATTCACAGCATCGACAAAATCGGATACCCCCGCTTTTTCGCCCAGAATTGGCCGAAGACGAGCGAGGATTGCAGGGGTGGACACATACTGCTGCAAGCAGCCCCTATTCGAGCATTCGCAAGGGATTCCCATGGGATCAATACTGATATGCCCCAGTTCGCCCGCTCCCCCATGACCGCCGCGAATCAGCGCCCCGTCCAGCACATATCCCATGGTGATGCCATGAGAAAGATGGACATATGCCATGGAGGAAGCTGGCTCACCCATTCGCTCATACTCAACAAATGCGGCCAGTCGCGCCGTGTTCTCGACACAAATTGGAGCGTCCAGCAGCGCACCCATCGCCTTCAGTGGATTGGTACCCTTCCACATTGACGAGGCCGCGCTCCCGACCACTTCACCCGTGCGAACGTTGATCTGAGTATTGACCGCAACATGACCCGCACGCACCGTAGGATCACCAAGTTGGGCACGCATAACAGACAGCGGAGCCGCAACGTGCGAGAGGCGAACTTTTCCGCTTTCGTGAGGGTTTTCTGCGATTTCGCGAGAATTGAGAAGACGGCCGTCAACGCTGGCGATCGAGATCAATGTCCGATCAATCCAGAAGACAACCGACACCAGAACACCCACTTTTTCCGTGAGTTTGACGGTGGATTTCAATGGAGATTCACCGTCATCGGCCATGTATCCCTCGGCAATGAGGTCTTGGACCAGATTCGTGACGGTTGTGCGAGAAACCGAAAGACTGCGAGCCAAGGCAGCGCGATGCTGCGGCCCCTGCATCACCAGAGCGGCTATTGCACGCTCTTTATTTGTACTCAGCACTTTTTCTCCATTCAGACCTTGGCACGCACCAAATCTGGTGTTACGATTCGTAACACTAAAGTCGGTTGACCTAATTAAAGAGGATTAACGTGTCACCCTCAATGATCCCACATGATCGCGAATGCACACCAGCCTTCGCATGGCGTGGATTTATGCTCGATTGCGCGCGGACATTCTGGCCGGCCGAGCTTATCCACGAGATCATCACTCTGCTGGGACGCTATGGATTCAACCGCCTTCACCTTCATCTCACCGATGATGCGGGCTGGCGTATCCAGATCCCCGAATTTCCTGAGCTCACCCAAACGGGTGCACATCTACCGCGCGAAGCCTTCGACTGGTACGACAATGTCGACGCGGATAAACGCGCCCTCATGATCGCAAGCGCTCCCCAAGACTCCACGTGGGGCTATTACACGGATGATGAGATCCGGGAGATCATTACCCACGCTTCCTCAGAAGGAATTGAGGTCATTCCGGAAATTGACCTTCCCGGTCACATGCATGCAGCAATTCGCTCCTACCCCGAGCTGGGAGATCCGGCATTGGCGAAGCTTCCTCCCGAGAATTGGAGCCATCGTAATGACCTTCTTTGGCCCAGCGATCAATCTTGGGCTTTGATCGACGCAGCACTCACCCACGTCGCTCTTCTCTTCCCATCTCCGATCATTCATATCGGCGGAGACGAATGTCGTTTCGAGGCCTGGGAAAACGATCACGCCTTGATGGATTCTCTAGCATCCCAAGGAATTCGCAACGGACGTCAGCTCCAAGAATCTATGACTCGACGCGCACTCGAAATCCTTCATTCTCTGGGTAAGCGCGCTGCCGGTTGGGATGAACTCACCGAAATTGCTCCGGCAGATGTTCTTGATGACACTCTCATCATCGCGTGGCGAGGATTCGGTGAAGGGCCTCGTCGCGCAGCGCTCTCTGGGCAACCCTGGGTGTACGGATGCTGCGACCAGCTCTATCTCAATCGCCTGGCTGGAGAGGCCTCGGATGAACCGGCGGCAATGTTCGGGGTGATTACTCCCGAACGAATCCTCACTGAGGTCATGGAGGAGATCACACAGGCAGCATCCGCGCCGATTGGCATTCAAAGTGCACTGTGGTGCGAATTCGTTCCCACGCGCGAGCAGTTGTACTACCAACTTTTCCCGCGTTTGCTTGCCGTCGCCGAAGTTGCCTGGCACGGTTTGTGCGCCTTTGACGAGGCCGAGCTTCGTGACCGCATCCGCGCGGAAATGCAGTGGCTGGCCGAACGAGGAATCTACGGTCGGGAAGCTTAAGTTTCTCTACTGACGCTCCGAACGTGAGAGATTGTCGCGGATAGCCCGGCCAATCTTTTCGTGGGTATCATCCTGAATCCACCGAGAATCCAAGCCAAAGTGCAATCCCGCGTTCTTCTCATCCTCACGAAGCCCTAAAATCGCTTCCCACAGCGGGATGAGTTCTTCGTGATAGGTATGCCCATGACCACCCGGAGCCGTACCCGCAACGGGCATATCGACGAGGACCTGAATGTAGGTCGCACCTCGCGTGTATTGCATATGGGGGCTGACATCCCCATCAACCTTTTCTGAAATCCAGTCGGGCTTGTGCCACACCAGCTCGGAATTCCACCAAACCACCGGATCCGAGGGGTGCTGAGCATAGACAACCCTGGGATAGTTCCAATCGCCGAGTTCGCGACCGTAAACATCTGCCCACAGATTCTCTGGGACATTAACGAAACGTACGTGGCGGCCATTTGCAACAACGGGCGCAACCTCGGGACTACCTCGGTGACGGATGGCGGTCAGTTCCGCGTGCATCGGCGTAAATGCAGGAGTTCCCACCCAGAGCGCACCATCAGTCCGACTTAACACATCGACAATTCCCGAGAAGACATGTTGCGAGGCGTAGGCCCCTAAAGATTCTCCGCAGACGAAAAGTGCTGGCCTTCGGTCTTCTGGAATCTCATCCACCGCGCGACGAATCGTTTCAAAGAGAATGACCGCTGCTTCTTCAGAAACATCCAGATCCGTCAGGAAGTTAATCGAGGAAGGAACGAAGGAGTACTGCATCGAAGCCGTCGCACAATTCCCGCGAGTCAAGTACTCCAGGGGTTGAACCTGCCATTCATCAACCCATCCAGATCCCGTTGAAGTGGCAATCAAGATGACAGCTCGGTCAAAAGCACCCGTCCGATGCAATTCTTCGACAACAAGGTCAGCGGCACTTTGCAGGCTCTGCCCTTCTTCGGGCATCCCCGCATACACGCGAATGGGCTCCATAGCCGAGCAACCCGTGACGGCCTCGATATCGGCGCAACTAGGACCTCGAGCAAGAAAAACGCGACCCTGCCCACCCACGGCACGCCAGGAGGAGCGCGACTGCGGCGAACCCGAACGCTCAGGCACCTGGGGCTGGACAATCCCCTTCGCCGTGCGGTTATTCATCTTTCGCGCATGACGGGTGAAGAAATTAATCCCCAGTTTCAGCAGGACCTGCGAGGTCAAGGCGTACACAATGACGACAAGAATGAGCAGGGAAAGAGCCAGCGCGAAGACCATATGCATCCACTGGCTCAGAACAATCACAATTGCCCGGCCAATCCACTGAAGTCCCCAGGCAATACCAAGCAAGACTAGCATCAGAATGAAGGCGCAGAAAGTCCCCAAGAGGTATTCCCCTAAGGTCTCACCACGCATTCCGACCAGATGATTGGCACGCTTGCGCTCGCGATAGGACTGGAGCAACCAGCGGAGGAACCATAAGAAGAACCCCAGCAGTAGTACAGCCCTAAAAGCAATCGATACCGATTGTGGAGCCGTAATCTCAACACCGAGCCTGGGCACAACCAGGGCATAGAAACGTTGGACCGTTAATCCGACGATGTAACCAACAGCCGAGAGAACGCCAGAGGCGACCGCGTGCCACTGCCATGAACGGGCAAGAAGAGAAGGCGAAACGGATACTCCGTACATCACCAGCGCACCGACGACGCCAATTAGTGAAATATCCATGCCACCTCCTCTGGGTATGTCTTATTCTGCCCGATCTGCAACCCAGACGAGCGTGAAATAGGGCAGTTTCACAGTGGAGTGAGGCTCAAAGCCCAGGTGTTCATAGAGGTACCAGCGCAGATTCTCTTGCATTTTTTCGCGCCCCGCAGCGCTGGAGCGCAAGTAGGACGAGCGCGTTGTCCCCAGTTCCATAATGACTTCGGGAGTCATGGAATCATCCCAATCGAAACGATTCAATACCGGTTGGGACCAGTGCTCACCCACGGTCGGAGGACGGTCGGGGCGGTGAACATCACCCGATCGCATAATTCTCGTGAGCCTGCGGACCCATGGGATTGTCACGTCCAATTGATTCCACACAATCATCAACTGCCCACCGGGACGCACAATTCGATGCATTTCTTGCCCCGCCGCCTGTGGATCCACCCAATGCCACGATTGTGCAAATACGGCGCGGTCAACACTCGCGTCCGGTAGCCCAGTTGCTTCAGCGCAGGCATCAACGACCTGCAGGTTGTGATCGTGTCCCAGGAGCTCCACCAGTTGTTCGCGCATTGCCTGAGCTGGCTCAACTGCGATCACCTTCGCTCCGCGCTCAAGAAGCTCCGCGGTCAGTTTTCCCGTTCCCGCACCGACATCCGCGATGGTGATTTCCGAGGCCTTCTCCCCCGCAAGAATCGTATCGATCGCCTCGCGCGGGTAGCTTGGGCGGACAGCACCATAGGAATCTGTCGCGTGTTGAAAGGGATTGGTCACGAGTGAAGCCTAGTGGATTGTCCCCCGAGATGCCCGGACCTGAACCCGCTGACCAATAGAAGGGATCGGATGGCCGAAAGGAACCCGCATCAACACTGGCTCCGCATTCGAAGAAGATTCCAGCTGAACGGGAACCACAGAGAATCCCCGACCGCGGCTCAGCACAGCTCCGCACACAACCACCCAGAGCTCACCTTCTTGTTCAGCAAGCTCCAGTTCTTCCTTCTCGACTCCCAAAAAGCGCGCAACTTCAGCGTCTCCCGGGTCCTCCCACACGGCCTCGGGACTATCAAGGCGACGAAGATGCCCAGCAATCATCACGCCAATCTGATCGGCAACGGTAAAAGCCTCATCCTGGTCATGGGTGACGTAGATACTTGTGATTCCTTCACCCGTGATGATTTCACGCAATTCGATGGACAAACTTTCACGCATGGAACGATCCAGTGCGGAAAGCGGTTCATCCAAGAGAAGAAGACGAGGCCGTGGGGCCAAGGCGCGGGCCAGCGCCACTCGCTGTGCCTGCCCTCCCGAGAGGGAATCGATACTCCGCGGGCCAAAGCCTTCCAAACCGACAACCTCTAAAACCTCTGCAACGCGCGCAGAACGCTCGGCTGTAGGAAGACCGCGCAGGCCGTAGGCGACATTTCCTTCGACGCTGCGATGCGGGAAGAGCTGTCCGTCTTGGAACATCAATCCAAAACCGCGCCGATACGTAGGAGTGCGAAGAATTGACTCTCCACCCCATTGGATATCGCCTTCTTGAGGGCGTTCAAGACCCGCAATTGCGCGCAACAAAGTCGACTTCCCACATCCACTTGGGCCTAGAAGCGCAGTGATTTGGCCGGACTTAAGAGAAAAAGAGACACCATCGACCGCACGGAAAGAACCGTAATCAACGCTCACATCGATGCACTCTAAAGCCGTCGAATCGGTCATAGCCTGTCTCCAATCTCTGCAGGCCGCAGCCATTCCATACAGGTAATCAGCAGTGCACACACTGCTGCAAGAAGGACGCAAGAAGCCATCGCCACGCCTTGATCTAGGGCATCAGGTCGTGAAATTAGACGGTAGATGACCACGGGAAGAGTGACTGCATCGCCCTTGGCAAGGAAAGAGGTCGCGCCAAATTCACCCAATGACGTCGCAATCGCAAAACCCGCAGCGATACCCACGGAGCGCACCAAGACCGGTCCATCGATTGTTGCCAAAACTCGAGAATCGCTGGCGCCCAAACTTGCCGCGGCTTCGCGGAGTCGGGGATTAATTGCTCGCAAAGAGGGCGCGATCAGGCGGACAACCAGAGGAAGTGCAACGACGGCCTGTGCGCAGGGCACCAGGATCCAGGAACTGCGCAGATCCAGAGGCGGGCGATTCATGGTGATGAGGAATCCAAAACCAACCGTCACTGCAGAAACACCCAAAGGAAGCATAAAGACGCTTTCCACCACAGCTAACGCGCTTCGTCCCACTCGCGAACGGGGATGACGCGTGACAAGAAGAACCACACAAACGCCCACACTCAAAGCAATAGCCATTGCAACAAGGGCGACAAGAAGAGAATGTCCCAAAGCCTGCAGGGGCGAGACACGAAGAGCGGGGGTGAAGGAAGAATCCGCCAACTTCGTGTAGTGCTCAAAGGTCAAACGGCCTCGTCGGTGAAGGGAACGCCACACCAGTGCGGCCAAGGGCAGAAGGACGAGCACGCAAATAACGAAACCGCTGAAAACCAGCGCCCACAGGTCCCCCGCGCTTACGGGCTTCTCTGCCCGAGGCGCACCCAAAGTTGCCGCGTTCTTCCCACGCCTGCGCGCAGCCTCGGCAATGATCAAGGAAAGTGCGATGACGACCAACTGAACAATGGACAGCACCGAGGCGCTGCGAAGATCCAAGAACTGCGTGGTGAGCATGTAGATCTCGGACTCGACGGTTGTCAGTTTGGAGCCACCCAAAATCAGCACAATTCCAAAGGATGTCGCGCAATACAAAAAGACCAACGAGGCCGCAGAGGCGATCGCGGGAAGGAGCGCCGGAAGGGTGACGCTCAGGAAAACTCGGCGCGGAGGAGCCCCCAGACATGAGGCGACCTGAGAGGGACGCTCATCTAATTGGGACCAAAAACTGCCAACATTTCGCACGACCAGCGAGTAATTGAAAAACACCATTGCCGCGACGACGGCGGTCATCGTGCCATCGAGCCCCAAGAAACCTAACCACCCCTGAGGCGCAAGAAGAGAGCGAAAAGCAACACCCACAACGACTGTGGGCAGAACAAAAGGCACCGAAATGACAGCGCGAAGAAAACGACGTCCAGGGAAACGACAGCAGTACAGCGCGTAGGCACCCGGAATCCCCAGAATCAACGAAAAAGTCGTGCCTAGAAGAGCCATCCACAGGGTGCGGCCAATAACTTTCCAGGTTCGAGAAGCCCCCAAAAGCTCACCTAAGCCCGAAAGGTCAATTCCGCCGCCCTCAGCACTAAAGCCCTTAGCGATGAGAGTGGCCGCTGGCCACGCAAAAAACAGCGTAAGAAACGCCAGGGGGACGCCGAAAGCCACTGCCCCGGCGCCCACCCTAAGCGCACGCTGCCGAAAACCTGTCACCCAAGAACCGTTTCTTGCCAGGTCTTGAGCCAAGCAGTCGAATTCTTCTCAATTTCCTGGGGATCTACACGCAGGGGCTTATCGGCCAGGGGGCCAAACTTTTGCAGGGCCTCGGGCGCCTGTCCCTTGTAGGGGTGCATGTAGGTTGCCTTCGAAATTGCGCTCTGGACTTCGTCAGAGAGCAAGAATTCGATGAACTTCTTCGCTCCTTCGGGGTTCTTCGCACCCTTGAGTACGCCGGCATATTCAACCTGGCGGAAGCAGGTATCGGTAATAACACCAGTCGAGCTCTCGGTTCCTGCATCATTGACCGCATAGGCGGGAGAGGAACCGTAGGACACCATCATGGGGTAGCTGCCCTTGCCTTCACCGGCGCTGTAGTCAACGTTGAATGCCTGCGACCAGCCCTCGGTGATCTTCACGCCGTTATCCTTGAGCGACTTCCAATAGTTCGCATAGCCATCGGGACCGTACTTGGCAATGGTGGCCAGCATGAAGGCCATTCCGGGAGTGGAAGAAGCCGGGTTCATGGCGACAAGCATGTCCTTGTACTGAGGCTTCGTCAGGTCTTCGAAGCTCGTCGGTACAGCAAGCTGGTGGTCAGCAAACCACTTCTTGTCGTAGTTGACGCAGACATCGCCGCGATCGATGGGAACCAGGCCGGGTTCACCTTGGAAATTATCGTCTGCGTTGGGCGAGGTGATGTGCGCATCTTCGATGATTCCCTGACCGCCAATACGGGTTGAAACCGTATTATCTAGGCCGAAAACTGCGTCTCCCAGGGGCGCATCCTTGGTAAGAACCAGCTGGTTGGCCAGTTCCCCACCGTTACCAATCGCCTGGATTTTCGCGGTGATTCCGGTCTTCTCATGGAACTTGTCCAGAAGATCCTGGGGGAAGTCGAATGAATCGTAGGCAAGAATAGTGACGCTTTGTTCGCCCTGTGCCGAGGCCGTGCCAGCCTGTGTTGCGCCGCCACCCTGAGTGCTTCCCGCGCAAGCTGCAAGAGAGCTTGCTGCAACCAAAAATGTCGCAGTTGATGCGATCAAACGGACGCGACGGTGCGTCGAAAAAGTAGACATTTTCATCCTCCGCTAATGGTGGAGGGCTGGACCGCCTCGGGGGAGGCAGTCTGGAGATTGCGACTTCCTACGCCGGCATAATCCGGATCAGGTGTAAGGGTCTGCATTCGCACTCTCAGCCCACGGTGGGCTCCCCTGTCTTACCCGGCAAGCATAGCGCATCAAGCTGAGAGGGGTGTACGGCCTCGGCGCCCCAGAGAACGGTGGCGGCGGATCACACCAACCACAGTGATGCCAAGCATCCACGCAGCCGACATCAGCAGTCCCTGCAGACTCTCGGTATCCAGGGAAAGGACGACAACCATTGCAGCAATGAAGGCAATGAAGAGCCACGCGGAGAAGACACCGCCAGGAAGCGGGAAGGTCGAGCTGCGATGCTTGTTCGGATACTTCCGCACGTAGAACAGGTAGGCGATAACAATCAAAACCCACACGACCATGAAGAGAGTGGCCGACATTGAGGTCACCACGGTGAAAACACTCAGGATTGAATCGCCAAAAGCCAGAAGAACGGCTGCGGAAAGCAAGAAGACACACGAAAGGAAGAGCGCGTTCTGGGGGACGTGCCGCTTTGACAGACGACCAAAGAAGGGGGCCGCATCACCCTGAAGCGAAAGGGAGAAGAGCATCCTCGAGGTCGAGTAGATCCCCGAGTTGGCCGACGAGGCCGCGGAAGTGAGCACGACCAAGTTCACCAGTGAAGCCGCCGCACCCAGCCCCGTCATCGAGAACATCGTGACGAAAGGCGACTGGGCCTTATCAATCTGATCCCAGGGCGTCACCATCATGATGACCGCAAGAGAACAGATGTAGAACAGAACAACGCGAACGGGAATCGAGTTGATTGCCTTGGGAAGAGTTTGCGTGGGGTTCGAGGTCTCGGCAACGGTCGTTCCAACAAGCTCGATACCAACGAAAGCAAAAACTGCGATCTGGAAGCCACCCAGGAATCCGCTCAATCCCGTGGGGAATAGGCCTCCGTGACTCCACAGGTTTGAAACCGCCGCGGTCGTGCCGTTGCTGTCGTGCATGCCAATGGCGATCATGACAACGCCAACCACAATCAGCGCAATGATTGCAATGATCTTAATCATCGCAAACCAGAATTCGGTCTCTCCGAAAGCCTTGACGGTCATCGCATTGAGAGTGAAGAGAAGGATCGCCGTAGCAAGAACGGGAATCCACGCAGGGAGGTTCGGGAACCAAAAGCGCACGTAACCGGTGATGGCAACGACGTCAGCAATACCTGTGACCACCCAGCACAGCCAGTAGGTCCATCCCATGACGAACCCCATAGTTGGGCCAAGGAAGTGTCGAATGATATCGGCGAAAGTACCGTATCTCTTATCCGAAAGGAGGATCTCGCCCATCGCACGCATGAACAGGAAGAGCGCGCTGCCAATGATCAGATAGACCAGAAGGATCGAGGGACCAGCCGTTGCAATGGTCTTTCCGGAGCCCATGAAGAGGCCGGTACCGATTGCCCCGCCAATAGCAATGAGCTGGATATGGCGGTTCGTTAGATTGCGCTGAAGCTCGCGGCCCGAGGCGTCGCCGAAGCTCTGCTCATCGTGTTCGCTGGTGCTCATTGTGATCCGTTCTCTCAGTTGAGCTTTCCACGCTAGCATGCCCCAAGGTGATAGATGGGAGAAAATGGTTTGTATGAGTGAAGTGATGATTTCCGTCGCCAATGTTCCCACCGAGCGTGCACGTCGATATGGGCATCAGCTTGCCTCACACATGGGGCGAAAAATCGACGCACAGTGGGATGAGGATTCAGCGTGCGGAATGCTGATCTTCACTCGCGAGGGGATGCCCGGCGGTGAGTGCGCAATCTCGTGTACAGACCAGCACTTGCGTCTTGAGCTCAAGACTTCTCCCGAGGCCGTGGAGCACCTTGAGTTTGTCGTCGGGATTCACCTAGCTCGCTTTGGGTATCGCGACGGGCTTGAGGTTGCGTGGATGAGGAAGAATCCGAGCGATGGTGAGGAAGCTCCCGGAACCACGCAGGGCCCCTTAACAGCAGAGGATATCGAGCGTCACCGACGCTCTAAGTAATCCTTCGCGCTGTCAACGGCCTGGTCCCACAAGCCAGCTTCGTCTTCCCAAAGCTGGTAGGCCTCGTCCTCATCATCACTGAGGGCGGCAATTCCCGATTCTTCAACGTGAAGTGCGACCTTGCCTTTTTCTTCTGAGAGTGAGACCTCGATAGTCGTCAGCATTTCTTCGGGGAACTCATCACTGGCCACGGGATACCAGCGGAATCGCACGACATCCATGGGATCTTCGTCGAGTTTCTCGACAAGCCATGTTCCCGCTTCCGGGTCGGTAACGTGGTAGAGCCCGTCATCGCCATGCTCAACATCATGGTCGCCCAGCGGTCCATCATTGATCCACCAGCCGGGCTCAGAGACCAAGGCCCAGGCATTCTCGATGGTGGTGTCAATGAGCACGTCGGCTTCAACACTATCCGTGTTCTGACCGGGGGTTTCTGTTTCGTCATCACCAAAGAAGTCCATAGCTCAACGTTAGCGAGCTAAGGCCCAGCTGCCAAGGCCAGCGAGGAAATTGGCGGCAGGGCAAGCCTATTCAGACCTAGCCGGTCCCAGTCATTTCGACGCGGTCTTTGAAAAACCAGCGATTCTAAGAATCAGCCCCGCACTGAAGATCGGCACTGGGAACAACATTACGCAGGAAGTAACCTTCGACAGCTGTCGCCACACACTTGCTTCCGTTCTTCGAGTACGCGGTGTGATTCCAACCATCCCAAGTCACCAACACGCCCGACGACAGCTGTTTCGCCAGATTCTGGGACATCACGTAGGGGGTTGCAGGATCATGCGTCGTACCAACGACCACGATCGGGGCTGCACCCTCAGCCTTGATTGCGTGGCGCTTCGCGTGCTTGGTCGGCCAGCCTTCAAGTCCGGCGGAGGTGTAGCCGGCAAGATCGCCAAAGATCATCAGCTCTTGCTTAAGTGCTGTCGCGTCCTTCTCCCACTGGGCTGCGTTACCGACGGGCTCGTAGTCCAAGGAGTTAATAGCAACGATCGCATCCATCGAATTCGATGAGTAGCTTCCGTCCTTATTGCGTTCACTCAGCAAGTCCGCAACGTAGAGAAGCGTCGAGCCGTCCTCTGAGTTCAGCGCTTGCTGCATTCCCTGCGTGAGGATTGAATACGTCTGCGTTGAGTACAGCAGCCCAACGACAGCGCTCATGGCAAGGTCGTGCGTGAGCGGGCGATTCGGATCTGAGGTTTGAAGCGGTGAGTTGTACAGGCGGTCGAAGAAGTTCTTCATCTGCTTCATGCCGGCATCTGCATCGCCCTTGAGCGGACAGTTACGTGCCGCCTGGCAATCCTCCACCCAGTGACGCAAAGAGGCCTCGAAACCGCGCATCTGCATGGCGGAGAGTTCATCGCCGTTGACCGAGGGGTCAAGTGCACCATCGAGGACCATGTGGCCGACATTTCCGGGGAATTGCTCGGCGTAGGTGGCGCCCAGGAAAGTTCCGTAGGAGTAGCCCAGGTAGTTGAATTTCTCTTGTCCAAGCAGCGCGCGAACCATATCGAAATCTTTCGACGCATTCACGGTGTCGATGTGCTTGAAAATATCACCGCTGAGGTTTTGACAGCCCTTGGCGAGATCTCGAGAAGTATCTTCTGCAAGCTTGATCATTTCTGCGGGACTTGCATTCGGGTCGATCGGGTTTCGCGTTCCAGCTGCGTCGCCGTCACGCTCTTCATCAGTTCGGCATCGGACCGGGGTTGATGCTCCGACGCCTCGCGGATCCAGAGCAACAATGTCAAAAGCCGAAACAAGCCCAGTACCCAAGGAACTGGTGACCTGCGAGGTAATTGAGGACACCGATGCTCCACCGGGACCACCAAGGTTGTAGAACAGAGCCTTTCCTTCACTCTGATCCCCGCGGTGGACCGCCAAGGCAAGGGTGATTTGATTCCCGTCGAGGTTCTCCCAGTCCAGCGGTGCGGTCAGCGACGCACACTGGTACTTGTCGATATCGCGCGGTGCAGATACCCCGGTGCTTGTGATTTCCGAGGCCTCACACTGTCGCCAATTGAGTGGCTGAGAGTAGAACTGCTCTTTCGTGGGCTTGCCGGGAAGCGGGTCTGCCGCATGCGCGACCGTCACCTTGTTTTGGCTGTTCGAGGTACCTTCGGCGGCGCTGGTGGCAGCCTGATCAATGGCATTCTTGGCGTAGTATGCGATGCCAAAGTTTGTGGCAAGCGCAAGTACGATCAACACGGAGACGATCAGGCGGGAGCGTGAATTCATGCCTCTACCCTATTCGATGTCTAGACTTGCGGTCGAAGTGAGAGTGCCATCGACTCCAAAATCAGAGGGACTGACATGTTTGTTGTCAGCCGCTTTCGAGCTTCCTCAATCGCTTGGACTCTCTTCATGGTCTGCTGCGGGGTGGATTGAGCGCAGATCTGGTCGATGAGATCTAGGCAGTCATCATTGATTGGCTCTTGATCCGTCCCTAATTGACGTAGGAGAACGTCCCTATAGATTCCCAAGAGGTCAACGAGGGCTCGATCAAGAGAATCTTGAATGGCTCGCTTTGAGCGTCGCTTCTGGTCCTCTTCGAGTTCACGGATACGTGCACGCTGATGCGAGGCCGGACTCTGGCCTTCTTCCATTCCCAATTGGCGCATGAGTTCTGCCTTTTCGCGGGCATTGCGTTCTTCAGATTGGGATTCTGCTTGAGTTTTCGCAATGGAGAGGAGGTCCTCTGCGGCAAAGACCGCTTCACCAACAGAACGCACCTGCGCCGGGGCAGTGATGATCTGCCGGCGACGCTGACGCATCTTGGGGTCTTTGGCGAGGGCTCGAGCCAAGCCGATATGCGACTGCGCTGCACGGGCTGCGGATAGCGCATCCGCAGGATCAACACCGTCACGACGAACAAGAAGGTCCGCGACGGCGTGCGGATCTGGAATTCGCAGTCCCAGATGCCGGCAACGCGAACGGATGGTGGTGATCATGTCTTCCGCGCTGGGAGCACAGAGCAGCCAGACGGTGCGCTCTGGTGGTTCTTCAATTGCCTTAAGAAGAACATTCGCCGTACGTTCCATCATCCGGTCAGCATCTTCAATGACGATGACCCGCCAACGTCCCTGCGAAGGTGCGGTCTGGGCACGCAAGACGATCTGGCGAACCTCATCGATACGAATTTGCGTGGATTCCGTGGTGAGGATCGAGACATCGCCATTCGTCCGAGCCATTGTGGTGCGGCATCCTGGACATTGTCCGCATCCTGGGAACTCTCCGGTGCACTGAAGGGCCGCTGCAAAAGCGATTGCCGCAACCGAACGCCCCGAACCGGGAGGCCCGGTGATGAGCCATGCATGGGTCATTGAGCGAGATGGGTCATCTGTGGGCTGAGTGAGCGACGAGGCATCTGCGCGCACGGAGCCGGAAGTGTCCGCACCTGGATGTGCCTCTTGGGCATGGTCAACGATTGCTCGGGCGCCTTGAGCCGCCTGTTGCAATACCGCCAGGGCGTGTTCCTGGCCGACCAATTCATCCCAAACGCTCACAGAAGAATGCCATCCTCTTCCAGAAGAGCCCAGAGCGTTGCCTGAGATTCAACGGGCTTGGCATTTTCTGCAGCTTCTTCAGGCAATCCCTGGAATGCCGCATCAACACGTTCTTCCAGAACTCCGCGAATTTCACTGAAGACCTGATCTTCGGTACCTACGCCATCAATGACGACAATGCGATCTGCTTCAGAATCCGCAAGCGCCAAGTACTGGTGACGAACGCGCTCATGGAACTCCATAGATTCGCGTTCCATTCGATCCGGTTCACCACCGCGACGTCTGGCGGCAACTTCCGGTGGAACGTCAATCAGCAAAGTGAGGTCGGGGAGCAAACTTCCCGTTGCCCACATGGACAGGCTGCGGATTTCATCCACACCCAAGCTGCGCGCAGCTCCCTGATAGGCCAAAGACGAGTCAATGTAGCGATCGACCAGAACAATTTCCCCGCGTTCAAGGGCCGGTCTAATCAGGGTCGCGACATGGTAGGCACGATCAGCGGCATACAGCAGTGCTTCAGTGCGAGGGTCAACATCTTCCGGTCCGTTCTGAACCAATTGACGCAGAGTCGCCCCAAGCTCTGTTCCACCGGGTTCTCGCGTGACAACCACCTGTTGTCCGCGTTCTTCAAACCACTGGCGAACCCGCTGAATTTGGGTACTTTTACCGGTCCCATCACCACCTTCAAAGGTGATGAAGAGTCCGCGCCCCGCCTGTGCACCACTACCCATTGATCTCATGTCTCTATCTTGACAGTGCCCACCCGCATTTGCGTCCATTTTGGCAGCGGGTGGGCAAAAGAAAATTCCTTCTCGTTACTTCTTTGTTGAAGTCTTCTTCGTCGTGCGTCGAGTTGTTGTCTTCTTCGCAGTCGTCTTACGGGTGCGCTTGGGAGCTGGGCCCTTCGCGCGCTTGTCTGCAAGCAGCTCGTACGCGCGTTCAGCGGTCAGATCCTCGACGGTTTCAGCGCGAGGAACGGTCACATTGGTTTCACCATCAGTGATGTAGGGACCGAAGCGACCGTCCTTAACGGTGACCTTCTTCCCCGACACCGGATCCTCGCCAAACTCACGCAACGGGGGCTTTGCTGCTCCACGGCCTCGTTGTTTGGGCTGAGAGTAGATCTCCAGCGCCTCATCCAAGGTGATCGTCAGAAGCTGGTCCTCGCTGGGAAGGGTGCGCGAATCGCTCCCCTTCTTCAGGTACGGGCCGTAGCGACCGTTTTGCGCGGTGATGACCTCACCGTCAGAGGGATCGACACCGACCTCGCGCGGAAGCGAGAGCAGCGCAAGCGCGTCTTCCAGCGTGATTGTCGCGAGATCCATCGACTTGAACAAGGAGGCCGTGCGCGGTTTTGCCGCAGCCTTCTTCCGGGTCTTCTTCGCGGGCTTCCCATCTTCAGAAGCTTCCGCTTCTTCAGCTTCTTCGGGCAGAATTTCCGTCACGTAGGGACCGTAGCGGCCGTTCTTTGCAACCAGCATGTGTCCGCTTGCGGGATCGATACCCAGCTCGCGTCCATCATCTGCAGCAAGCGCAAAGAGTTCCGTGATCTTCTCTTCGGTCAGTTCATCGGGTGCGACCTCGGGCGGCACATTTGCGCGCGTCCCATCGGCCTTCTCCAAGTAGGGTCCGTAGCGGCCGACTCGCAAGGTGACGCCATTTCCCATATCAATGGAGTTCACCGCGCGAGCATCGATATCGTCTCCCAGGGATTCAACCTGGAACTTCAGGCCGTCAGCGTCGCCCTTACCGTCTGCACCGAAGTAGAAGGTGCTCAAGAACTCGTGGCGATCTTCGTTTCCCGCAGCGATCCGGTCCAGATCGTTTTCCATCGATGCCGTAAAGTCGTAGTCAGCCAGGTTCGACAGGTTCTCTTCCATCAGTCGCGTAACCGAGAAGGCAAGCCAGGTGGGAACCAAGTACTGTCCCCGGTGGGTGACGTAGCCGCGATCGCCGATGGTTTGAATCGTTGCTGCATAGGTCGAGGGGCGACCAATTCCGAGCTCTTCCATGGTCTTCACCAAGGTCGCTTCGGTGTAGCGACCCGGAGGCTGAGTCTGGTGTCCCTGTGCCTGAGCTTCTTCAAGCAGCGCAACTTCCCCTTCGCTCACCTGCGGGAGGGTCTTCTCAGCATCGGTCGTTTCCGCGTCGTAGCGTCCCTTGTCCTGGCCTTCTTGGTAGGCCAGCCTGAAGCCGGGGGAAGTAATGACCGTTCCCGAGGCGCTGGAGAGCACTGCGTGAGGCTGACCTTCGACCTCAACGTCGGTCCGCACTCGGATGGTTGCGGTAAAGCCAAGGGCATCCGCCATCTGCGAAGCGACGGTTCGCTTCCAGATCAAGTCATACAGTGCAAGCTGCTGACGATTCAAAACCGAGGCAACTTGCGCGGGGGTACGGAAGTGATCCCCGGCAGGGCGAATGGCCTCGTGAGCTTCTTGCGCACCCTTAGAGGTGGTGCCGTAGATGCGCGGCTTCTCAGCCACGGCCTCGGCCCCATAAAGTTCCGTAGCTTGCTGGCGGGCAGCTTTGATGGCCTGCGCGGATAGGGCCGTGGAATCGGTACGCATGTAGGTGATAAAACCCGACTCGTACAGGGATTGAGCGGTCCGCATCGTCGAGGAAGCATTCCAGTGGAGCTTGCGGGACGCTTCCTGCTGCAGCGTCGACGTCGTGAAGGGCGCTGCCGGGCGCCGACGGTAGGGCTTCTGCTGGACAGAATCGATGGCGGAATCACGCGCGGCCTCGAGCGCTGCGGCGAAGAGCGGCGCGGAATGGGCATCCAGGTGGAAGGCCTCGTTCTTTGTGGCCTTCGCGGAAAGGCGACCGTTTTCGTCGAAATCGGAACCGGTTGCGACGGGACGATCATCGATGTGCGAAACCTTTGCACCAAAAGACTGACCCGAAGCGGCAAACTGGGTATCGATCGACCAGTACTCCGCGCTCACATGCGACATGCGGTCGCGCTCGCGATCCACAACCAAGCGCGTTGCGACCGACTGCACCCGGCCCGCGGACAGGGAGGGACGAATCTTGCGCCAGAGCAGCGGTGAAACTTCGTAGCCGTAAAGGCGGTCAAGAATTCGGCGAGTTTCTTGGGCATCGACAAGGTCGGTGTCGAGCTCGCGAGTATTTTCCAGTGCGCGTTGGATCGCTTCCTTCGTGATTTCGTGGAAGACCATGCGGCGCACGGGAACCTTGGGCTTGAGGACTTGGAGAAGGTGCCAGGCGATAGCTTCACCTTCGCGGTCCTCATCAGTTGCCAGGAAGAGTTCGTCGGACTCTTTCAGGAGCTTCTTGAGCTCGGTGACCTTTTTCTTCTTGTCGGGATTGACAACGTAATAAGGGGTGAAGCCATCCTCGACGTCGACGGCGAAGCGCCCGTAGGGCCCCTTCTTCATGTCGGCGGGAAGCTCCGAGGGCTGTGGCAGGTCGCGAATGTGACCGATCGAGGCGGTCACATGGTAGTCCGGTCCCAAGTATCCTTCGATCGTCGCCGCCTTGGCGGGAGACTCCACGATCACCAGCTTGGTCGCTGCCATTGTTTGTCCCTTCCGTTGCTACCTCGTATTTGTAGCACTCTTTGCTGGTCCTCCGATGGCGAGCGCCGCCGGAGTGCCACTGGGTAGGACCTTACCGCGTTACGAGGCTTTCCGGGAACCGATGTGCTTTTCCGCGCGTCTTTTGTGGATAATTCCCGAGGCCGTGGCGACCCCCACGCGCGCACCCGCGCGTCACTCACTGATTGGAGACACAGTCACTACCCCTGTACAATATTCTGTACATACATGAAGAAGGGAGCAGCACTCATGAAGACCATGACCTACAGCGAGTCGCGCGCACGCTATGCCGAGGTCCTCGACCAGGTCGTCAACGACCGCGAGGAAATCATCATCACCCGCCAGGGTCACGAGAGCGCCGTCATCATGGCGCTTGACGAGTACGAGTCCCTCATGGAGACCGTCTACCTCATGCAGTCCCCCGCGAATGCTCGTCACCTGCGCGAATCGATCGCGCGTCACCGCGCCGGTGAGGGTGTCGTCCACGACCTCGTTGACTTAGACAAAAACTGACCATGCACATCACATGGGACGAGGAAGCCTGGAACGACTATGTCTGGTGGCAGTTCGAGGATCGCAAGACCCTCAAGCGCATCAACGCACTCATCAAAGACATCCAGCGCAACGGGAACGAGGGCATTGGCAAACCTGAACCCCTCCGTTACGAGTTCTCAGGGTACTGGTCGCGCCGGATCGACTCACGTCACCGCCTGATCTACCAGATCAGCGACGACGGTAAAACCCTCTGGATTATCTCCTGCCGCTACCATTACGGCCAGTAGCTCCCGCGGTTTTAGAGCAGTGCGCTACCCAGGCGGCAGATGTTATCGATGTAGTGCTTGTACCAGGGAAGCGCGTTCCATTCCTCAAGGCTGAGCAGTCGCGAAGATGCTTCGATTCGCCTGTTATTCCCCTCCAGAAGATGGACAAGATGACGATCCTGAGCCAAAAGCATTACTTCGTAATTCAAACCGAAGGATCGGTAATCCATATTCGATGAGCCGATAGCGGCCAGCTCCCCATCGATCACCACATACTTCGAGTGGAGCATATGAGGCGGCGCATACAGGTGGATATTGACTCCGGATACTAAAAGAGGCTCGTAGTATGCACGCTGAGCATGTCCTACCAAGAATTGGTCGAATTGCTCTGAAACGTAGAGGTCAACGCGAACTCCTGACATTGCCGCTCCGGTGAGCGCGGCAAGCAGTGGTTCATCCGGGATGAAGTATGGGCTGGCAATAGAGACATGGTGCCGAGCCTGCGACACCATCGAAATAAACATCCGAAGATTCGGTTCTGAGGGATACGAAGGCCCGGATGGAATGATCTGCATCGGTTGTCCCATGGCGCCGTCATACACTTCGCCATCCCGGGGAAGGTTAAGTTCTTCAAACGAAAGCTCCTGTTTGGTGGCGTAGTACCAATCTGAAGCGAAAACAGCTTGAACCTGACGGACCACCACACCGCTTACTTCGACGGAAGTATCGTGGTATTCAATTCCCGCCTTTTGGTAGGCAGGAGTGTCATAGTCTGCAGCCACCAAATTATGTGAACCGATGAAGGCTTTCTGCCCATCAATGATGAGCAGCTTGCGGTGGTTGCGCAGGTCCGGCCGTCGAATTTCCCCCTTGAACAGATTGAAGGGAAGCATGATGTGCCATTGGATGCCGGATTCGTCCAAGACTCGGCAAAAGTCGCGCCAACCCGGAATTGTTCGCACCCCGTGATGATCCACCAGCAATCGCACGGTCACGCCGCGAGCGCAGGCACGAACCAGGGCTTTGTAGAGCGGATCCGTGGACTGATCCCACGAGGTTTGGAAGTACAGGACATTGACGTGGTGTTGCGCCCGATCAACCTCACGGGCCATTGCCTTGAAGGTCTCGTCGGTGTCATTGAGAAGTTGAACCACTTCTCCGCTGCTAACAGGGAAGGAAGTCTGCTTCCTATTGAGCTGCATTAACGAGGCCGTTCGCTCAGGCAGAGCGCTGCTGCCTTCGTCAATTTCTGCGGATCCTTCGGGGTTTCCACCACTGTGAGCTTTGTGAGAAGCCGCGCCCAGAATGCCCTTCACCAATTGGTGTGCCTTCGGATCAGAGCGCAGAGACTTTCCCATTGCCCACCAAGATCCGAAGATCAGATAAAGCGGAACGCCAACAACTGGCCATAAGAAAATGAGCAGAAGCCACGCGGTAGACGTGGATGCGCGCCTCCGCTTCGGAACGACGCCCAATGCAATCAGTCGGATCACTAATTCAAATGTGCCGACAAGGAACCACACCCACAGGGGCGGCTGATGGGTCAGAGGTGCGGGGAGGGGCATCGCAGTTACTCCTGATCCGATTCAACTCGAAGGAATCCCCACCGAATTAAGGTGCGCACCTGCGGGAAGAGTTCTTCCTGAAGCTGCGCAGAGTCGCATTCCAGAAGGGCTGCAAGAGCCCCGCAGATCTGCCCCACGCTGAGTTCGCCATCCGATGCACCAACCAAGGCGCTCAAAGCAGTGGTCGAGGCAACCGATTGTCCAAGTCCTCCCCCTTGGTGAAGAACCAAGGCGGAGGGATCTTGCGCTCCGGGCAGGTAATGTCGTTCTTCCGTCACATCGGAAGCAAAATACAGGTGAAGGTCACTGAGATCACCGGGAAGCCGCAAGGATGCAAGCGCGCGCTGGACATCTTCGCCGGATGGGGATTCTCCCCCTTCGAGTTCATCGCATTCGCACACACCCGCGCGCGGCGTATCGAGCTTTCGCAGGGCAACCATGCCCATACCAATTTCGGCGACTCCTGCCTGAACGAAGTCATCAAGCCACTGAGCATATTCGCGTTCGTAGTCTTCGCGCTGGTGCAATTGCTGACCGGAGTCACGAAGCCACATTTCAACGTAGTGAGCGGGATCAAGCCGGTCGCGCTGCACAATCCATGCGTCAACGGGAAGATCTTCAACCCACGTGCGCACGACATTTTCCCAGTCATCAGCGTGTCCCACACGTCCGGGAATCTCCCAATTCGCAAGGAGTTGCACAACACCGCCGGGCTTGAGGTACTTCGGGCTTTCCCGGATCACCGTGCGCACCAGATGATCGCGGCTCATTCCGCCGTCGCGGTATTCCAGAACCCCTGAGCTTCGAAGCGAGTCTGGGGTGATAACAAAGGGCGGGTTCGAAGCGATGAGATCAAATTCTTCGCCTTCAACCGGTTCAAACAGAGAGCCTTGGCGAACATCTAATTCGACGCCATTGAGTGCGGCATTGAAGCGCGTGATCTCACAGGCTCGCGACGACAGGTCGGTCGCAACAACGCTAGTAGCGTGTGTGGCCAAATACAAGGCTTGGATTCCGCATCCACACCCCAGGTCCAAGGCGGATTCGACAGGAGTTCGAAGTGTTGCCTTCAAGAGCGAGGTGGTTGCGCCACCGATTCCCAGAACGTGGTCTGGGCGAATGGGTTCACCCGTCACGTCTTCACCCAGGTCCGATAGGATCCACCAGTTTTTGAGGCCGCCGTGAAGCTGCGCCGCGTGAGGACGCAGGTCGTAATTTGCTTTGAAAAGTTGCTGGCCGGAAGGCGATTCCGCATCGAGTGCAGGAAAAATCAATCCCAAGTCGACCGCGCCGTGGACCCCAAGAGTGGGCAGAGCCTGCGCAAGAACATCCCCACTTTCCGCGCAGCCCAAGACAAAGAAGCGCGTCAACACAGCTGCCGCAGAGCCTTTCCGTTGAAGTTCGCGAAGTGCCGGAACCCGTTGATTGCGCATGAGTGCAGCGCGCGCCGTCGGGCTGATCATGGTTTCCATCGCGTCAACGCTCCACTCGGCGCTACTCAGGTCTGCGGCCAAGCGCGCGATCAACTCCGGTTCCAATCCCGGTGTCGGACTGGGAAGAGTGTCAATCAGTGATTCCGTCATAGCATTACTTTCTCACGCCTGACCTGCATCTGCGTCAACTTATTCACGCAAGTTCTCAGGCACATATTCCCACGAGCTCCCCCACCGCGCAGGACGTCCCGCTCGCCCATTAGAATGCCTGTGTCCCCAAGGAAAAGGATGAGTGGATGTCTGGCGGACTGGTAGCGCTTTTGGACGACATTGCGACCCTCGCAAAAGCCACGGCTTCGTCTATTGATGACGTTGCATCAAGCGCGGTGAAGGTATCGGCCAAAGCGGTTGGCGTCGTCATCGACGACACTGCCGTCACTCCGCAGTACGTCTCCGGGCTGTCCCCCAAGCGCGAGCTGCCGATTATCGGGAAAATCGCCAAGGCCTCGTTGATCAACAAACTGGTCGTTATTCTGCCCGTCGCGCTACTGCTCACATGGTTTGCGCCGCAGGTCCTGCCTTTCCTCCTCATCGCAGGCGGCGCTTACCTGTGTTTTGAGGGCGGAGAGAAGGTTCTCGAGGCCCTGCACTGGCTTCCCAAACACGAAGACTCAGCCGAAGATACGGCCCCTCAAAGCGCGGAAGACCTCGAAAAAAGCATCGTTTCTTCAGCCTCACGCACGGACCTCATTCTTTCGGCGGAAATCATGCTGGTCTCCATGGACGGACTGAACGCCGAGTCCATGTCGATGCGAGTCGCGGTTCTGATCGCAGTCGCTTTCTTCATGACCTTCTTCGTCTACGGGATCGTTGCTGTCCTGGTGCGCATGGATGATTTCGGATTTCGCTTGGCCAAGGGCGCGACGCATCCGGACGATAACCTCCCCGGTCCCGGGGATAATATCGGCCGCGGAATTGTGCGCGTGATGCCCAAGGTTTTCAACGCAATCGGCGTTGTTGGAACGGTTGCGATGCTGTGGGTGGGCGGCCACCTCGTCATCGAGAACCTCGCGAAGGTGGGCGTCGAGGTCTTCCACAACGTCGTGTCGACCATCGAACACGCGCTCGCTTCGGGCGGTGGTTTCCTTGGCTGGATTGTTGAGACCGCATGCGCCGCAGTGTTTGGCATTGTGCTTGGCTCGCTGATCACCGGAGTTGTTGTTGGGGTGTCCCATCTTTTCCGCCGAGGCCAAGGCCACTAAGCCTTTCTCCTCTCCCCTTTTGCGTGGTGCGTTGAGCGCTGAGTGAACTCGCCCACCTATGCACTCACATATAGGGACTTAAGTACTAGTCTTGGGGTATCAACCCCTAAGTGTAAGGAGAGCCCGATGAGCATTTACACCCTTCCCGAACTTCCCTACGATTACGCGGCACTGGAGCCCCACATCTCTGCAAAGATCATGGAGCTGCACCACGACAAGCACCACGCTAACTACGTGGCCGGCGCAAACACTGCACTGGAGAAGCTGGAAGCAGCTCGCGAAGCTGGCGATTTTGCCGCAATCAACCTGTGGGAAAAGAACCTGGCCTTCAACCTGGGTGGCCACACCAACCACTCGATCTTCTGGACGAATATGACCGGTGACGGCGCTTCTCGTCCTGAAGGCAATCTGGCCGACGCTATCAACGAGTTCTTCGGCTCCTTCGAGAAGTTCCAGGCACAGTTCGCCGCTGCAGCCCTCGGTCTTCAGGGCTCCGGCTGGGCCGTTCTCGCATGGGACACCCTGGGCAAGCGCCTTGTGACCTACCAGCTGACCGATCAGCAGGGCAACATCCCCGTTGCAACCGTTCCGCTGCTCATGCTGGATATGTGGGAGCACGCTTTCTACCTGGATTACCTCAACGTCAAGGCCGACTACGTCAAGGCCTGGTGGAACGTTGTGAACTGGGAGAACGTCGCACAGCGTTTCGCAGCAGCCCTGTGATCGCTGCTCGTTAGCTTCAAAGCTTGTGGCCCCCACCTTTTGGCGGGGGCCACAAGCTTATCCACGGGCGCTATCTACAACCTGCAGGCAGGCGTTATCCAAGACGCCTTTGGAGTTCTTGGTACTGGGCAAGCTTTTGCTGAACATCAGCGATGTAGCTGATCAGCATAACTTCATCAACGCGATGATTCCGTGCAAAGTTTGCAATCGTTTGAGCAACCTGGTCGTAGGTGCCGATGATGATCGAGCGATCGCGTTGTGCCCATCGCAGTGCATCTTCCCGGTCTTCAGCGCTCATCTGCTCGGGTCGCTGGAACCGCACGGGACGTCCCAAACGCAAACTCATGCGGAAGCTCAATGCGGGAAGGGCCTGTTCTAGGGCTTCCGCTTCAGTTTCTGCAGCACTCACCGCGAGCGCGGAAAGCGTCTGTCCTTGGCCTTCACTAAGGTTTTCGGGCAGGTGTGCGCGGTAGTGGTCCATAACTTCTGGCTGTTGCTGGCCGCTAAAGAACTGCGCGTAGGCGTAGTTCATGTTTCGAGTCCCCGCCCAAGCGGCGCTCTGGCCTGAAGAACCCAGCAACCACAGTTCAGGAAGCTCATCGGGGCGCGGGTAGACACCAACAGAGGCGTAGGGATGTCCCTCGGGCAGGGTTCCTCGCATGAAAGCCAGAGTTTCATCAATCAATGCATTGATAGACCCCGGATCGATCGTTGCTCCCTGATTGAGCGCGCGGGCGGAAATCATGTCACCGCCGGGGGCACGCCCCAATCCCATGTCGACGCGTCCGGGGAACAAGGTGGCAAGAGTGAAGAACTTTTCTGCCATCTGCAAGCTGCCCTGGTGCATGGCCATCACGCCGCCCGAACCAATGCGAATACGCGAGGTCCGATCCAGAAGGTGAGCCATTACCAACTCGGGGGCAGAGGACATAAAGACCGGTGTGTTGTGGTGCTCTGCGATCCAAAAGCGATGGAAATCCATCTCTTCTAATCCGCGAGCCAAAGACACCATGTCTTCCAGTGCCTGATGCGGCGTGGATCCGTCAAAAAGCGGAACCTGTTCCAGGGCTGAGAGGCGCATTGTTACCCTTCCGTTTCACAAAATATCCGCTACTTAAACACGGTTATTCCTGAGGATATTCCGCTCGGAAGGAGCGCGCCGGCCGAGCGCTTGTCCACGGTACTAAACCAGGCGCTACCCAGCCAGCAAGCCCACACTCACCTCAGCGGAAAGCTGCACCACGCCTCGGCGGCATCGCGGGCATGCCCAAGCCGACCACGCGGCGTCCCTCACCATCAGAGGAACCACCACCGGAACCGCACCCGCAACCACCGCAGGAGGCACCAGCAACGACCTCGCCACCCAGATCTTCGGAATCGAAATCAATCCCGACCAACTGCAGCACGCCATCGTCTTCACCATCGCGCTCGGCGGCATTGTGCTGTTGTACAGCGGTTGCCAGCATCAGCTTGATTCGGTTGAGCTGATTGACTTCCGAGGCGCCCGGGTCGTAGTCGACCGCGACAATGTTTGCCTGCGGGTAGCGGTTGCGCAGCGCGCGGAACATGCCCTTTCCAACGATGTGGTTGGGTAGGCATGCGAAAGGCTGCGCGCAGATGATGTTCGGGCATCCGTGTTCGATCATGTCGACCATCTCAGCCGTGAGGTACCAGCCTTCACCTGCCTGGTTACCGAGGCGCGCGATGTCCTCCGAGCGCGAAATCATCTCTTCGATGTCGCGGTGAGGTTCGAACTTCCCATTCGTCTCTTCGAAAGCGCGATGGACCGGAACCTCATACTTCTTGAGGAGCCACAAGGCCATGGGCAAGATCTTGCGCTGTTTGCCGTCGATACCCAGATTCTCATAATCCCACTCCGCGGTCGCAACCGAATTGTGGAAGAACTGCATGAGTCCGGGAAGCTCAGCCTCACAGCCCTCAGCCTCGATGACGTCAACCGCGTGGTTATTCGCATCGGGGTGGAACTTCACGAGGATTTCTCCCACCAGCCCAACGCGAGGTTTACGCGGAATATCACGCAATTCCAGGGCGTCAAACTCTGCAACGCAGCGCTTGATCAGTGTCGAATAGCGCAGGCGCCCCGTCAGCAGACCCGTCGGACCGACGCGTCCCAAGGTCTCAGAGCGATCACTGACGACCCACTCGCGCACGATCTGATCCCAGCGACGGTACAGCTCCATCGCGCTTCCGGGCACGGCCTCGTAAGGACGCACGCGAAGAAGCATGGACTGGATCGCGTCGCCGATGACGAAGGACTGAATCGCCTTGTGGATATGGCGAATTCCAATCTTGAAACCGGGGTTGTCTTCCAGCCCCTGAACGGAAAGCGCAATGACCGGGACCTGCGGATATCCCGCATCGCGCAGGCCCTTACGCAGCAGTGCAGCGTAGTTCGTTGCGCGGCACATTCCGCCCGTCTGCGTGATGCCGACTGCGGTCTTATCGGGATCCGCGCGCCCCGACACGAATTCGTCGATCAACTGACCGATGACGACGATTGCGGGGTAGCAGGAGTCGTTGTTGACGTACTTCAGGCCCGTTTCCATGGTCTGGCGACTCGTGTGCTCAAGGACTCGCACATTGAGCCCCGCACGCCTGAACAAGGGCTCGAGGAAACGGAAGTGGATCGGCGACATCTGCGGGGCAAGAATTTCGTATCCCGCATCGCGCATTTCCTCGGTGAAGACGGCCCGCGCTTCAATGTGTCCGGCCTTGACCTGCTCGGATTCTTCGCGCGCGGCAACAGATGCGGGATCCTCGTGCACAGCGGTGTCGATCGTTCCCGAGGCCATGGTTCCTCGCTCCGCAACCGCCGCTTCCAGGGAACGCAGGCGGATCTTTGCGGCACCAAGGTTCGATACTTCGTCGATCTTGAGGACTGTGTGCACGTCGCCGCGTCCCTCAAGGATTTCTTGGACCTGGTCGGCGGTGATCGCGTCAACGCCGCAGCCGAAGGAGTTGAGCTGGACCATCTCAAGGTCAGGCTCATCGCCCACGCGAGCGGCGGCCTCGTACAGGCGCGAATGGTAGGACCACTGGTCGCGCACGCGAAGGGGGCGCTCCAAGCGCTGGTCGATGATGGAGTCCTCGGTGAGGACGGCCATTCCCAGGCCAATGATGACCTCGGGGATACCGTGGTTGATTTCAGGATCGAGGTGGTAGGGACGGCCCGCCAAGACAATTCCACGCACCCCGTGTTCACGCATCCACTCGAGCGCTTCACGACCCTTTTCCTTAATTTCAGCCTTGACCGCTGCGTCTTCTTCCCACGCCTTATCCAGCGCGCGGGTCATTTCTTCAACGCTGATGTCGTAGCCATACTGCGCGAAGGTACGCACGAGGTGAGCGGGCAGGTAGTCGCGATTGCCGAAGTTGATGAAGGGGCTGATGAACTTCACGCCCGGCTCATTCAGGCGTTCCATATTGTTGCGGATGACTTCGGGGTAGGTTGCAACGACCGGGCAGTTGAAGTTGTTATCCGCGTCGGTGAGCTTTTGCTCGAAATCAACGCAGGGGTACCAAATCGTTGTGATTCCCTTGTCCAGCAGGGATTCAATGTGTCCGTGGACAAGCTTGGCCGGGTAGCACACGTTTTCGGAAGGGATCGATTCCATTCCCTGTTCGAATAGCTCGTGGTTGCTTCGCCCGGAGATCATCACGCGGAAACCGAGCTCGGTGAGCATTGTGAACCAGAAGGGGTAGTTCTCGTACATGCCCAGAACTCGCGGAATGCCAATGTCCCCGCGGAATGCCTTGGCTTCGGTGAGGCGTCGGTACCCGAAGATCCTCTTGTACTTCCAGTCATAGAGGTTGGGGAGGTCCGACTTGCGTGGAACCTTTTCTAGGCTTGCCCCGCGTTCGCAACGGTTACCCGAGACGTGCCTTTCTCCGTTGGAGAAGGTCGAGATCGTCATCTGACAGTGGTTTTGGCACAGGCGGCAGGTCTTGCGCGTGGTCTCAACTTGGAAGTCTTCGAGGTCTTCGATGCGCGCAAGCGACGACTCACCTTCGCCACTATCGTGCATGCGGGCCGTAAGCGCCGCACCGTAAGCGCCCATGAGTCCGGCGATATCGGGGCGAACAACCTCACGACCGGTCAGCAGCTCAAATGCGCGAAGCACCGAATCGTTGAGGAAAGTTCCGCCCTGAACGACGACTCGCTCGCCAAGGTCCGAGGGGTCCTTGAGCTTGATGACCTTGTACAGGGCATTTCGCACGACCGAGTAGGACAGGCCGGCGCTGATATCGCGCACATCCGCGCCTTCTTTTTGCGCCTGCTTGACCGAGGAATTCATGAAGACCGTGCAGCGCGTTCCCAAGTCAACGGGGCTGCTCGATTCCATTGCCATCTGCGCGAAGTTTCGCACATCGGTTCCCATGGTCTGCGCAAAAGTTTGCAGGAAGGAACCACAACCGGAGGAGCAGGCCTCGTTGACGGAAATTGAATCGACTGCGTGGTCTTTGATCCGCAGGTATTTCATGTCTTGGCCGCCGATGTCGATGACCGAGGTGACACCGGGCTGGATGAATTCCGCGGCGCGATAGTGCGCCATTGTTTCGATTTCGCCCTCGTCCATGGTCAGGGCCGCGGTGACCAGACCTTCGCCGTATCCGGTTGCGCAGGATCGACCAATCACGGTCCCTTCGGGCAGTTCCGAGCGAACGCGGCGGACGATGTTGACGGCCGCAGCGACGGGGTCGCCTTCGTTGGAAGCATAGTGGGTGAAGACGATCCGGTCGTCTTCGTCGATGACGACGGCTTTGATGGTGGTTGAACCGGCATCAATTCCGAGCCAGCAACGCCCGCGGGCCTGCGAGAGGTCGGCCTTGGGGATGACTTCTTGCGCGTGACGCTGGACGAATTCTTCTTTTTCTTCTGGGGTTGCGAAGAGGGGGCGCATGCGCGCGGATTCCGCTTCGACGTGTGCGGTGGCGAGGCGGTCGATGAGGTCAGCAAGCGGGCTTCCCTGTTCTTCACCTCGTTTCTTTGCCTCTTTCGAGGCCAAGAGCGCAGCCCCGATAGCGACGTAAAGTTGCGCGTTTTCCGGGGTGATGAAGGACTCTGCCTTGGGGAGCAGGGTTTTGTAGGCCTCGCGGAGTTGAGGGAGGAAGTGCAGCGGGCCGCCAAGGAACATGACATTTCCGCGGATGGGGCGACCGCAAGCCAGACCTGCGATGGTTTGGGTTGCGACCGCGCTGAAGATCGAGGCCGCGAGGTCCTCGTGCGCGGCGCCCTGGTTGATCAGTGGCTGGATATCCGATTTCGCAAAGACACCGCATCGCGAGGCGATCGGGTAAAGCTGAGTGTGCGCTTCGGCCAGCGCGTTCAGTCCCGAGGCGTCGGTGTGGAGCAGTGTGGCCATCTGGTCGATGAATGCTCCGGTTCCACCCGCACAGGTTCCGTTCATACGCTGCTCGGGGGTGGGGTGAAGGTAGGTGAGCTTGGCGTCTTCACCGCCCAATTCGATGACGACGTCAACTTCTGGGTGGAGCCGTTGGGTGGATTCCGTTCCGGCGATGACTTCCTGAACGAAGGGGATACCCATTGCTCGGGCCGTCGTCAAACCGCCCGAACCGGTGATCGCAGCTTGGACGACCAGTCCCGGGTAGATGTCCTCGATGTCTTCGAGGAGGTGTCCGAGTTCGGCGCGAACATCAGCGTTGTGGCGGCGATAGTCGGAGAAGAGGATGCGGTTGCCGTCCAAGACAACGGCTTTGACCGTCGTTGAGCCCACATCAATACCGAGCTGGCACGGGTGCTCGGGCGTACTTTCGGCGTGTAGACGTGAGCCTTCAATGATCTGCGTATCCATACTGCGAAACTATGACGCAGATTTCTAATTTCCAAACTGTTGAAATTAGACTGAGCTCATGGCGAGGATGCATCAACCAAGGGCGGAAAAACAGCGAAAAGCGCCTTCGGATTCCCTGACAACTAGCCCTGAAGTTTCATCAGGTGTTGAAATTTCTGATTCAAATAACGCAACATCATCTGTATCTAAAATCCACCGTGGCCCCAGCGCCTGCCGCGGCGAAGTCAAGCAACACATCATTGCAGCTGCCAGAAGTGAATTCGTCTCTCAGGGCTACGACCACACAACCCTGCGTTCAATCGCCCGAGCAGCCGGATGCGACCCCGCGCTCATCACCTACTATTTCGGGACTAAGCAGAAACTTTTCCGCGCCTGCATGGACCTTCCCCTCGACCCGGCCTCGGAAATCATCGCGCTTCTTACCCCAGGCCCACAGGGAGCGGCCACACGCCTAGTCGACTACATCCTGGACCTCTACGAGCACACGCTCACTTCAGATACTCTCTTGGCACTGATGCGCGCGCTGATCACTGATACCTCGACCTCTCAGCGCTTTCGCACCTATATCCGCAGCGATGTCTTAGAGCAGATCAGTCAATTCCTTGCCGCAGACCCTGAACGCGCTCGGCGCCTTGGCGAGGAACTCGAGATCGTCCTTTCCATGCTGTACGGCGTAGTCACCATGCGCTACATCATTGCTCTGGAGCCTCTGGCAACCATGCCTCGTCAGCGCATCCACGAAAGCCTGACCCCTCTATTACAACAGCGCATCGATCACATATTCGCCTCACTTCTTCCGCAATAAAACGCCACTTTCGGCGCGCGCACGGCATTAAATCGCATGGCTGTTGGCACAATTGGAGCATGACAACTCACGCTCCCACTGCTGAAGAACGCGCAGCATTTGTCGCCCCCCGACCCAAGCGTCACTGGTGGCAAACGCGTAAGGGCACCGCAGCCGGCACTGCTGGGGGCAAAGTCATCTATTTCGCTCGAAGTGCAACCATTATTGATCCCTCAACCCAGGCCCATTACCTCGACCGCTCAGATCTCGCTTTCCGCGCCGATTCAACGGTTGCTGTTTTCGATCCCCAAGCTGCGCGCCGCCATCATGTCGCATGCGTTCTTTCTGGCATCAGCCCGCTTGATGAAGGTTCGGTGTGGATGCCCACGGGTAGCAGGACTACCCTGATCAGCCCCGACGAAATTCTGAACCCCTCCCTAACGCTTCTCCAAAACTTGGTGATTCCGTGCGCAACGATGGGGCAAACTCTTGATCCCGATGTCATCGAGTCAACGGCCTCTCGCCTGAGCATCGATCTCACACGTTCCGCCGCTGATCTTTCCGCCTCTGAATTGCTGGATTTCCAGGTGTTACGTGCGATCGTGTACCGCGCAAACCTGGTGATTATCAGCGACCTTCCCGCCGATGTCGACCAGGGCGACTTCCTTGATGAGTTCTTCGAAGCTCTCACTCCCCTGCGTTCCAGCGGCGCATGCGTCGTTTTCTTTACCGATCTTGCTCAAGCTGCCGAGCACGCCGACCGCGTTCTCATCATCGCGAATAGCACGGTCGCTGCAGACACCGGAAAGGTTGACGCGCAATTCATCTCCATGGCCTACGAGGCCATTAACGAAGACCCCACCTCCTACCTCGGGCCAATTCCTCGCGCGGGTGACCCGATTCTTCCCCCTCCCGCCCCCAGTGACGAGGCCGACTCCCCCACCGGCACCGACACCGCGGAAGACGCTCCCGCGCTTTCCCCCGAAGATGACGAGGCCTCAGAAGAGGAACTCCTTCCTGCAGAGGAAATCCATAACGAGGACCCCACCGCGGCCTCGCAGATCAAGGATGAGGATGAGGAACCCACAATTACGCCTAATTGGCACCCGCTGACTACTCGGGTTGTGCGCACAGCGGACTCTCCACTCCCCGAGCCAGTGACTTCGCAGTGGGATGACAATCCTGAGACTGCCGAGATTGCTCTTGCTGCGATTGCCCAGGCACAGCGTTTCCATCGCATCGATCAGGCGCGCGCTTCATTGGGTGATGAGCTCAAAGAACAACTCAATGAGGATTTACCTTCGGGTTCTGAGGCAAGCCCCGAGGAGCTTGCGCTCATCGAGCACGCGCAAAAAATCTTGGGCGAGCTCCCCGGTTCGGTGATGCCCGATGAAGATTCTGTACCCGAGTCGGATGCTAAGTGACACGTATTCGTGTCAAAATTAAAGAGTGACTGCACTTCGGTGCCCATCTTCGTAGGAAGCGATGAAGGTATGAGTAATTACCGTCCCTCCTTGGGGCAGGTTCCGTCTGAGCCCAAACCCCCCAGCATTGGCGAGCTTTTCGGCCGCATGACGGCGCAAATCTCCACGCTCATCCGCGGAGAAATTGAACTGACGAAGACCAAGGCGATGACCTTCCTCAACTTCGCAAAAGCGGGGATTATCGCACTTGTGATTGCGGGTGTTTTCGCACTCTACGGCTTGGGATGGCTTCTGCACAGTGCAGAGCTTGCGCTGGCTTTGGTCCTTCCCGCTTGGGCAGCGTCACTCATCGTGTGCGGCGTGATCTTCTTGATCGTGATCATCTTCGCTCTGGTTGGTATCTCGAAGTTGAAGAAGTCCAGCCAGCACGTTCCCGCACCCCAGCAGGGCCTGAAGGAAGATGTGGATGCCGTGAAGAAAGGGGCTCGAAAGTGAGCAACGAGCAGACTCAAGCCGACCTGAGCGCAGATGAAATTGAAGCCCAGCTGCGCATGACGCGTATTGAGCTCACCAACACGGTTGACCAGCTTGTGACACAGCTTCACCCCTCGTACCAGATTGAGCAGGCAAAGCAGAATGCTCAGGCAAAGGTTGCGGAGCTGAAGGAACGTGCTCGCTCGACCTGGGAGCTGGCACGCGAAGGTGATACTGATGCGATGCGCACTCTGGGAATTGCCGCGTGCTCTGTCGTGGCGGTTGTCGGCCTTGTTGCGTGGCGTATTACTTCACGCGTGAGGCGTTCGGGTTCTAAGAACTCCCGCTGAAGGCGTAATTTGGCCCCATCCAACACTTCGGGTGGGGATCGGGCATCGTTTTTAGGTATGATGTTCCCACGAAACATTTTGAACACCTAGGGCACCGCTTGTGCGGACCCGACCGAAGTAGAGGGGGTCGACGCCATGGGGCGCGGCCGTCAAAAGGCCAAGCAGACGAAAGTCGCACGCAAGCTGAAGTATTTCAGCCCTGACACCGACCTGGATGCACTCCAAAGGGAGCTAGCAGCCGGGCATGAGACGCATAGCGAAGAGCAGCCAGACGAAGACGATCTGTATGCACGCTACGCTGATTACGCCGAAGATGACCAGGATTCCCAGGATGACCACTGGGATGACGAGGACTACTGGACGTCCCCTTCCTCGCAATCGCGAAAGTAGCTAAGCTCTTCCGCTTTAAGACATACGGAAACACCGTCAGATGGGTTTGTTACACCCTTCTGACGGTGTTTTTGTATCTGCTCAGGAAGGAAGACACGCAGGGCACCGAGAAGCTGCCTGAATGCTTGAAGGAGGGCATCGACTCTTAACCCAGCTAAAACACAGTCCCGGTGGCGATTTCTCGCCACCGGGACCTGCGTTATAGCGTCAGCTCGCTAGATGGTCAGCCCATCCTGCGACGTGATGCGATTGCAGCACCACCAGCAAGGAGAGCGGCCAAGCCTGCGCCCAGGAGGATTCCGCTGTCTGCACCGGTCTTTGCCAGAGAAGACTTGGGGTTCTTTGGCTTATCTGGAGTGGTCGGCGGAACCGCGGGAGGATTCGACTCTGAGGGTGCGGGAGGCACCGAGGTGGTCGTCGACGGGGTGGGCTGAGGAGCCGGAGTCGTGGTCGACGGGGTGGGCTGAGGAGCCGGAGTCGTGGTCGACGGGGTGGGCTGAGGAGCCGGAGTGGTCGTCGACGGGGTGGGCTGAGGAGCCGGAGTGGTCGTCGACGGGGTGGGCTGAGGAGCCGGAGTGGTCGTCGACGGGGTGGGCTGAGGAGCCGGAGTGGTCGTCGACGGGGTGGGTTCCGGGGTCGGAGTCGTCGATGGCGTCGGGGTCGGCTTCGGCTTGGTCACGTTCGTCACCGTTGCGGTGTAATCCTTTTCAGGATTGATTGTCAGGGTTGCAGTCTTCTTGTCTGCACCCAAGGTCACACCCTCAGACTGATCAAAGACACCGGAAGTTGCGTTATCCCACAGGACGCTTGCATCGGGAAGGTTCTTTTCCTTGATGGTGACCTTCGTACCGATCGGCAGCTTATCCGGGTAAGTGTAAGTCTGGCCCTTCTTAACAGTGACCGTCTCGGTCCTGTCAACGCCGGGGCCCTTCAGAGTCACATCGAAAGTGAAGTCCGGATCATCGGTCAGAGCAGCTGCGGAATCATCAACCTTCTTGGCAATGGAGAAGACCTGCTTTGCCGCGGCACCCGCATCTGCACCCAGGACGACGTCCTGAGCTGAAACGATACGGGGTTGCATATCGTTCGCAGTAATATCCGCAGTGTTCCAGTAGTGGCCGGATACAACCTCGGGGACGTGACCGTACAGAACAATGATCGCGAACTTGTTTGCGGGGACCTCGGGAAGCTTGATTTCCAGCTTGTTCGCCGAGCAGGTGATGGTCGCGTTCTGACGAATTGCTCCGCCGGACACATCTGGCCCGTTGTAACCGTTAGCAACCGAGTCAACGAGCTTCAGATTCGCTTCGTTGTTCTTCAACAGCGGTTCAAGATCAGCACAGTTGAAGTCCCACTTCGGATCTTCGGAGTTATCAACAACGGTGACGTTCTTCAGGCCGTTCTCTCCACCAGGAACCGTAATACGCCACGCGAGCGTACGGTTCGTGTTGTACATGTTGAAGAGCCAGCCATCCTTGCGGAAATCAACACCGACACCAATGCCGGGCTGGATGTTCACATCAACCGACTTCGTCTCGGTCAGATGGAAAGGCTGAGTCTTACCGACCTCATTCTTAGATAGGGTCAGCTGCGAGGTCGTAATAACCCAGCCATCCCAAGAAGCTGCGCCTTCAGCTGCCTCATTGAAGACAACCTTGACGGTGCCATCCGGCCCCCAGGTGCCACAGCCAATGACTGTACCCGTTGAAGACTTCACATCGAAATTGAAGGGCATAATCGGCTTAGCCGACTTTGTTGAAAGCTTGTACTGGAAGTACTGGCCTGCGGTCACCTTCGAGCTGGTCGACCACTTGACTTTAAAACCAACGGCTGCCCCGACGGTGAAGCTTGTCTTCGGGTTACCACTTTGATCGGTCAGCTCAGGTTCACCGATTGTCATTTTCGATGAAATATCCGTGGTGGGCGCCGGACAGGTTGCGGCGAGGGCGGCGGGAGCGGCAGCGTCAGAGAAGATCTCAACGGCACCGATACCACCAACCGCAAGTGTCAGCGCTGCGAGCGCAGAAACCGCGCGCTTAGTTTAGTGCGGAGGGTTGTCATAGGAAAGACTCCAAAAATCCGAAGATTGACAGATTCAAGAATATATTACAGCTAATCGGGCTTAAATTCCTAGCGTTTTCTCAGTGAGATTTATTCAGATTTCATTCATTAACATCTCATAAAGAAACCAGGAAGTCATCCTCATCAACCACGGCTCCGCCCGTAATTCCAAGGATAATTGTTGCTGCAGACTCAATATCCCGGGTTGAACGCATCCGCTCCAAACGCTCAGAACGAGTGACGATACTCTCAGGGACCTCGACATTTCCCTTAGGAAGCCAGCGCAGTCGATATTCAATCACCGCTCCCTGCGCCCATTCCTCCCAGCGCAAAACGTGAGGAACCTGCTCAACCTGATGCACTTCAACCATCATGATCGACTGATTCCCGATAGGGCTGAGCAAAGCAAAACCATCAACTACTTGTTCAGCATTGAGTGCATGTTCACGATCCCGCGCTAAGGCTTCTCGCAAGTCATCACTCAACTCTTGCACTACCGAACGCAGCTCTCGTTCGGCCTCGGCATCGCGACGGCTCTGACGGGAAGACGCTCCCCGCACATCAGCAACCAACTCGCGCGAATCAATCGTCTCTGGAAAAGCCTCAGCCAAGGCCTCGGCAAGCTCAGCGGGACCCACCCAACGCGGCGAATACACGGCCAAGGACACCGCGGAATCAGGATCGGGCTGCATAACAACGCCACTTCCCGCAATGCGCACAGCCCCAGCCAAGCGCCGAGCCATCCGCTCCAGCACCAGCAGGACCTGATATTCGAGGCCAACGGGCAAGCCCTCCGGGAATGCCGCAGCCCAGCGGTCACTCGCGGCAAGCTCAGGCGGCGCAGGCTCTCCACGCATCGGCTCGCACTCCACAACCCACGCATGAGTGAGATCTGCACCCAAGCCAAGCGGGCCTCGGACGTTCACGGGAAGCGCCCACGGGCCAGTAAGCTCTACTCCCCCGCAAAGATGCAGGCGACCGGGAGCAATCCAATGCGCCTCGTCCCACGCAGAAACAGCCAGGGCCTCGAGCTCATCATCTTCAACGGAAGCGCCCACGCAGAAGAGGTGATTCGCCAGTCCAAGCTCAACGGGAAGCGGCAAAACCTCACGCGCAGCGGAAGTGGCGCCCATAGACACGCGCGCAACATGGTCATCAAGGCGAATCTCGCCGGTGCCATTTACTCGCAGAGCGGTGTCGAAAGCACGCATCCCCCCGACCGAGGTCATCGAGGTTTCAGTCAAAGGATGTGAAGCCGTCTGACTTAGTGAAGATTGGACACCTCGCGCGGAATCATGAGCCTGCCCAGCAGGAGCAGCTTCCAAACGCTCACGAAACGACCGACGTTTGGGAGGCAGCGATGCTTCTTGGCCCACGATCAACGCTCGATGCGGGTGCGGCTAAAGCGAAGGTGAGTACGCGAGGGCGTCGGCCCACGCTGGCCCTGGTAGTGCGAACCCAGGCCTTCACTGCCGTAGGGGTGCTCGGCGGGCGAGGACAGATCGAAGAAGCACAACTGACCGATCTTCATACCCGGGTAGAGCAGAATCGGCATGGTTGCAGTATTCGACAGTTCCAGGGTGACGTGGCCAGAGAAGCCGGGGTCAATGAAACCTGCGGTGGAGTGGGTGAGCAGACCCAAGCGACCCAGCGAAGACTTTCCTTCAAGGCGCGCAGCGATGTCGTCGCCCAGTGTCACCAGCTCATAGGTTGCGCCCAGCACGAACTCACCGGGGTGCAGCACGAAGGGGCCATCCGGTCCCACGTCTACGCTGTGGGTCAGGTCAGATTGATCGGCAGCGGGATCGATCACCGGATAGCGGTGATTATCGAAAAGGCGGAAGAGTCGATCCAAACGCACGTCGATACTTGCGGGTTGAATCAGAGAGCGGTCCAGCGGATCCAGTTGGATACGTCCGCTGTCGAGGCTTGCCGAAATATCGCGATCACTGAGCAGCATGGTGCCATTCTCGCACAGTTTCGGCCGCCTATTGTGCCTCGGCGGGCGCGTTGGCTGACCCGCTAAGCTACCTCTTGTGCCAACCCCAAATTACGAGATGCTTCGCGCCCCGATCCTCGCGTGGTACGAGCTCCATCGCCGCGATCTTCCCATGCGCGCCGATGATGTTTCACCGTGGGGCACTCTTGTTTTTGAGGTCATGAGCCAGCAAACCCCCATCCCTCGCGTTCAGCCGATTTGGGAGCGCTGGATGAGCCTGTGGCCAACTCCCGCAGATCTGGCGAAAGCCTCCCCCGCCGAGGTCCTTGTTGAGTGGAGCCACCTGGGCTATCCATCGCGGGCTCTGCGCCTTCGCGACTGCGCACTGAGTATCACGCGCGATTTCGGCGGCCTTCTCCCCTCCACGTACGAGGCCTTGATGGAGCTGCCAGGAATTGGCCCCTACACCGCCAGCGCAATTTCATCCTTTCAGTTCCACCAGCGCGTTCCCGTCCTTGATACGAATATTCGGCGTGTGTTCGCGCGAATCTGCGACGGGGTCGAATTCGCGCGACGTTCCGCACCTTCGCGCACTGAGTTCGCTGCGGCGATGGAATGGCTGCCCGAAGACGGTGCAGAGTGCGCGCTGTGGAATGTGGCGATTATGGAGTTTGGAGCGCTTGTCTGCACGCAGCGCTCCCCCAAATGCGACGGCTGCCCGCTACGCGAGAACTGCGCGTGGGCAAAGGGTGGTTTCCCGCCCGCCGAGGTCCGGCCTCGTGGTCAGGCATGGAAGGGAACCGACCGGCAGGCCCGGGGACGAGTGATGGCGGCTTTGCGCGCCTCTCCCTCGGGAATTTCGATTGACGAGGCCGTCGCCGCGGCAGGTTTGGAGGGCGCGGATCCTCAGCAGGCTCCTCGCGTCATTGAGGCTCTGATACGCGATGGCCTGGTTGCCGAAGAGGTGGCAACCAGGCACATCACCCTTCCTCGCGAGTGAGGAAGGGGCTGGACCCTGGAGGGTGGGCCTAGCCCTTGACTGCTCCTGCCATTGCGAAACTTCCTCCGGAAACCTTCTGCATGATTGCGTACAGAACCAAAGCCGGGCTGGAATAGATCACCGCGAATGCGGCAAGCTTTCCATAAACAACGGCTCCGTGAGTTCCGAAGAACTGGTAAATAGCGACGGCAGCTGGCTGAATATCCGGATCAGTCGTCAAGATGAAGGGGACGAAGAAGTTCCCCCAGGTTGCGGTGAAAATGAAGATGAAGACGACCAACAGACCGGGTTTCATCAGGGGAAGAACAATGGTTCGCAGCGCTTTGAGGGCGCTGGCGCCATCGACCCAAGCTGCTTCTTCAAGAGACACAGGGACGGAGTCCATGAAGTTCTTCAGCATCCACACAGCCATGGGCAGTGAGGTTGCAGTCATGAAGCAGATGATGCCGGGCATTGAATCGATCAGGTCGAGGCTGACGAAGAGGGAGTACACGGGAACCATCAGTGCCGTAATGGGCAAGCAGGTTCCAAAAAGAATCGTGTACATGAATCCGCGAGCGAAACGACTCTTGTAGCGAGACAGCGGGTAGGCCGCGAGCGCGCCGACGACAACGGTCAGGATTGCCGTTCCGAAGGAGAGAATCGCAGAATTCCACAGGGGAAGCCAGGTTCGATCAAATGTCGCGATGTCCGTGTAATTCCCGGTCGTGAAATGCTCAGGAACACTCAGGGAGACGGTTGCCGTTGGGTTAAAGGAGGCAAAGAGCACCCACGCCAATGGAATCAGGAATGAAATTCCAATCAATGCCAAGACGGTGCTTGAGATCAAGCGAACCGTTTTCTCGCGCGGATTAGCGACGGAGGGGATTTCCTTAGCTTGCGTAGCCATCAGTCCACCTCCGGCTTCAAGGCGCGAATGTAAACCAGAGCAAAGAGCGCACCCAGCACAATGGTCACCGTGGCAATAGCCGTACCGTAACCAATCAGAGAGTTCTTAAAGGCTTCTTGGTAGGCCATGACCGGGAGGGTCGTTGATTGGGTTCCAGGCCCACCACCCGTCATCACCCACAGGAGCGTAAAGACGCCCAGGGTTTGAAGGGTGGTCAGGAGCAGGTTGGTGGAGATAGAGCCCTTGATCATGGGAATGGTGACAAAGAAGAATCGCTGCCAGCCCCGTGCTCCGTCGACTTTTGCCGCTTCTTGAATTTCCGGTGGAACTTCGGCCAGCGCCGCGGAATACACCATCATTGAGAAGGCCGTACCGCGCCAGATATTGGCCATGATGACCGAGAACATGGGGAAAGTCAGGAGCCAGGTTGTTCCGCCGAGGCCGATGTAACTGAGCAGGACGTTGAGTGTTCCGTCAGTGGAGAAGAAAGCATAGAGCGCGAAGGCGGCGACGATTTCGGGCATGACCCAGGCGATCACAACAACGCCACCGACAAGTGTGGAAAGGATCTTCGGCGCCTTACGCATGAGCATTGCCAAGGCCAGACCCAAGATGTTCTGGCCGACAACAGCTGACGCAAACACAAAGATGACGGTAAGCAGGACTGCTTTCCAGAAAGCATTGCTGGTCAGCAGTTCCGCATAGTTTTCGAGGCCAACAAATTCGGGATTTGCTGCTTTGTAGCCTGAAAGGGCGGCATTGGTCAAAGACCCATATACCGAGTATGCAATGGGACCTACGAGGAACACCGCCATAAGAGCAACTGCTGGAAACAGCAGGCCCATTCGGCCCGTTTGGCGGGCGATGCGAGAGATCAGTGTCTCGCCTCGCCCGCCAAGGGTCGCAGTGCTCTCGGTCCCCACACGAACCGAGGTGGACATATTACTTCGCCGTTTCGATGTTCTTCTCGCCGACGATCTTCACCAGGCCCTCGTCATAGGCCTTTGCAGCCTGCTCGGGGGTCTGCTCCTTGGTGACCACGGATTCGGTGGCCGTCTGGATATTCGTGGAGATCTGCGGGTAGTCGGGAGTTGCAGGGCGGAAGTGCGTGTACTGGACGATTCCAGCGAAGAACTCGAAGGCAGGGTTGGCCTTGAGGTACTCGGGATCAGAGACGATGTCCTTACGGACGGCAATCGCGGAGGTCGCGATGGAGTACTGCAGGGAGCCCTTCTTGTTCAGAGCGGTCTTAACGAAGTCCGCTGCCAGTTCGGGATCCTTGGTCTGGGATCCAACAGAAAGCACCCAGCCACCCGAGAGGGTGGTGAATCCGGGTTCTTGCCCCTTCTGAGTCGGCATCTTTGCCAGACCGATGGTGTCTTGCCATTCAGCCCACTTGGTGGAGTCCTGCATCCACACGTAGGGAAGCCAGGAACCATCAATATCGATGGCGAGCTTGCCCTTGGGAAGGAGCTCAGTGGAAACACGAGTACCGACTGCCTTGTCCAGAGCAACGTCATTGGAGGGGGCCAGGCCTTCGGAGTATGCGGTCTGGTAGAAGGTCAGAGCATCCTTAAAGCCCTGGGAACCGCTGATCCACTTGTTGGTGTCGGTGTTGTACAGGGTGTCCTGAGTTCCGTAGAGCAGCATTTCGAAGCCCTGCATGCTGGTCTGTTCGCCACCGGCGCGACCCGCGTAGATATTCATGGGGATGACGTCGGGCACCTTTTCCTTGATGGTGCGAGCTGCGGACAGAATCTCATCCCAGTTCTTGGGCTGCCAATCGGTCGGCAGACCTGCCTGTTCGAAGATCTTCTTATTGAAGTAGATACCGCGGGTATCGGTGCCGAAGGGAACACCGTAGAGCTTTCCATCCATACCCTTTGCACCCTGAGTCGAGCTTTCGGGGTACTGGCTCCACTCATCCCAGTTCTTCACGTACTGGTCGATGGGCAGCAGGTATCCGGCTGCAGCATCGCTCATGACCTGGAAGGTGTCTTCATAGATGATGTCGGGAGCCTTGGACTTCGACTTATTCATCAGCGCGAGCTTGGTGAAGTACTGGTCAGCATCAGCTTCAACGGGCTGAAGATCGATGGTGACACCCTTGTGGGTCGACTCGAATTCTTCCTTCGCGCGCTTCATGAAGTCTTCAACCTGCGGGAAAGACGAGGTCTTGTAGTAGGTAACGACAAGCGACTTTCCTTCTGAGCTTCCAGAAGCAGCCTTGTCCTTGGATCCAGAGCACGCTGTCAGTCCTACGGCGGCAATGCCCAGAACTGCAACGGCGGCGAGTGCACGACGTGCCATTGAACTCTCCTTTGATAGTTCGGTGACTTCCCTCGGTTTGCCTGCGGCTTCACTGTCGCCCGGCTTCCCGCGCCCCTATGACATGGAAGTCCTTGGTGTGAATTGTATTACTACGTAGAAACCGCTTTCCAGCCCCCGTTGGTTACACTTCGGTCACGATCTTGACACAGTTCCCTGAATATTTAGTGAGCGAATATTTGCAGCTCACAGGGTATATAGAGCGGGGTGCAGCACCGGCACACTGCCGATGCTGCACCCCCTTTCGATCTTTCGATTAGTCCCGGTTCTTCTAGTAATTCTCAGTCATAAAACGACTGATCAATGAACGAATTTCGTCCCAAGTAACAGAGTCAGGCACGGATAGCGACCCGTGGAAAGTGCCGGCGAACATGTGCAACTCAGCAATGCACCCGCTATCAACCAGGCCAGTTGCCAGAGCAATCCCCTCATCTCGAAGAGGATCTACAGGATTCACAACGACTAGTGCCGGAGGGAAGCCAACTTCCCTCATATGTTCCCGCGGCTTGGGGAATGCCGATTCGACGAGTGCGTCAGGGATCGCCGACTTCTTTTCCGTTTCATCCTTAGCCTGCGCAAGCCCAAAGAAGTGTCGCCATGCACCGGCTGCCGCGCGACGCGTCCAGACGGGGCCATCCGCGAAGAGCGAGCTTGAGTGCGTTGACAAGCTCGGGTCAATGCACGGTTCGAGCAAGATAAGGCCCCTGATCATGGAAGAAATCCGCTCATATTGAGCCACGGTTTCTTCGTCTTGCGGCACTTGCGCAGCCAATCCACAGAGGCGACTCACCATGGAATAGGCAAGTCCAGCTCCCGCGGAATCCCCCAAAACGAAAATTGGACGTTCATACCCAAAACGTTCAAGGGTCTCGGCAAGGGCGGAAATACAGTCGTCAACGGGGACCGGGAAGGGAAATTCGGGTGCGAGGCGGTACTCCGGAGAGAGGACGATCGCGCCGAAGCGCGTTGCAAGTTCGTCATTCTTCGCATCGTCGAATGCCGCGCGCCCAGCGACATATCCCCCACCGTGGATTGACACCAGAATCGGCGCATTATCCCGCAGGTTAGCGGGGATGAAAGTACGTCCGCGCGCGGTCACGTCGACTTTATTGTCTGCTTCGTGGGGATTGGAAAGAAGGGCATCTCCCCCGGCGCGCATCGCAGGAAAATCCCATGTTGTTTGCTCGGGGGTTTCAGTGATGATGGGAGTGAGCTCGGGACGCAGGTAGAAGGGATCAGTACTCATCGTTCCTCACTTACTCGGCGTAACCCGGGAAAAGAATGCGTCGACGGCGTCGTAGAAAGGTGCGGGAGTCGAGCGACGCACGCAGTGACGTGCGCTGGGAATGAGGAGAGTTTCAATAGCGACGTTCCCCATTGCGTTGATCTCTTCAATCCCGCCGGGCCCGATCAGCACGTCGTCGCCATCGCCGGTCATGAGCAGGGTCGGCACCGAAATGGGGGAGAGGATTTCTTCGCGGCTTCGGCTTCCACTGACAACTCCTCGCGCAAGGAAGTTGCGGTCAACTTGGGCTTTCCCTTGAGCCCAGCCACCGGCCTCGGAAGGACTCCACTGGGGATAGTCCTTGAGGAGAAGATCGATTTCGCGCCCCATCCACTGCGTAACTTCGTTGCAGCGCGCGACTCGGTCTTCGGCGGACGCGCGGAAGTGCTCGCGTTGGGAGGGGGTGAGAAGTGCGGGGTCTTCCAGCACAAGGGCGTCAACGGGGGCGAGGCCTCGTGAGACGACTTCAGCCGCAGTCGCTCCGCCCATCGAGTGGCCGAGGAGGGTAACAAAGGGGGCGGGTGAGGCTTCTTCGATCGTGCAGATTAACGAGGCCGCGGCGCTCACGAGTGCTTCGAAGGGGTCTTCGAGCTGCGTGGGAGTGAAGCACGGGGAACAGCCATGCCCGAGGGCATCGATCAAGACGACTTCATAGTCGTTGGACCATCGAGCGGAGATATCACTGAGCGATGCGGCATTGTCGGTCACGCCATGAAGAGCGTAGATGCGTCCCTTTGAGGGGGTACCTGAAATATTCGCGGCAAGGCGCGCCGGGGTCATTGCTTCTCCTCCATGAACATCTGCGCAATACACAGAAAGCATATGGGAAGGTTGCTGCTAATCTATGGGTACGCTCCACACACTCAATCATTCTGACCATCACGGAGGATGCCATGGATGAGAGCAAGATCGAAAACGTCATGTCTGAGCTGCTTGGCGAGGGCTACCGAATTGTCAGGGATAACGGCGAGTTGTCCCCGATGATCGAATGGGTCGACTGGGCGGGCGATCCCGACGACGAGGACGATGAAGAACGCGTCGAAGTGAACTTTTCCGACGGAACGATGGAGACCTACCCCATGGGCGTCGAGCTTCGTCAGATCTGGCACGAAGACGCGGAGTAGGAACGAGCGGCGACATCGGCTTTTCTCCGTCAAGCGAAAGACCACTGCCTCCACGCAGGAAGACGAGGCCTAGCTAAGTTTCGACAACTCAGCTTCCGCGGCGCCCATAGCTCGCGGGATCAACAGGCCGGCGATACTTCGGCAGCAGCGCGATCTAGCTTTGCCGCGGCCTCCAAGTCAGCTGCCGTTGCGATATCAGCCCGATGGGGGTAGGGAGTGTTGGTTTGTTGTCCTGCACCATTACCGATCAAAATGGTGAAAGTACTCATGGCAGGATCTCCTGAAACTCGTGGTCAAGGAACGGGATTAGGGGGTGCCGAGATGCATGGCCCAACAGGCTTTAGAGTGCATTCCGGCACTGACCTTTGGGGTGAAGGGGCACCCGCTAGGTCGCTCAACAGCTCTCCCATGATGAACACGTGGGGCCGGGTTTGATCAGAGCCTAGCCAGAGAATCCCAGTGAGCAATACCACGTTTGGCTCCGATCCCAGATAAACTGAGTCCTAGGAATTAGTAGGAACCAGCCGGATCTAGTCCGAGCGTGGAACAAACCTGCCGTTCATCTCCGCTACCAAGACTGAAGTTCGCAAGGTTCCACCGCTACCCGCAACAAGGTTCATCTGGTTTATACCGTTCGGGATTTTGGGAGCACGTATGGGCCAGGCCGTGAAGCCTCATGACCGCCTCACTGGCGGCACCCTGGTGGCACTGTCCAAGACTGCTTCTCCCCCCCGGATTAAGAAGTGTGATTCTTGGGAAGGCAAGTCGGACAGCATCATCGATGTGGATTTCATCCAGGCACCCATCGGTGTCTGCCAGCGCATCTTGGATCATTATTTCTTGCACATCAGTGGTCATAAAGCTGCCAGCTTGAACGAAGAAATCCTGGTCAACAACCGACATAAGTTCATCAGCCTGATGGACGATGGTGTGGAAGACTCCACGCGTCTCAACCATGCGGCCGCGCTGCTCGCGCAACTTGATACTAGGCACAGTCCAGTTGGCTATGACGATGTCTACGCGACCAGTGACATCAACGCGGATCAGTGCCGACAAGCATTCAAGACCATCTTCGAAGCGGTGGGCCAAACCCAGCACTGCAACATGATGGCTCCGGAAAAGGCAGCCCAATGAAACCAAGGCGCGATTTTCCCGGAGCTCATGACCAGCGACAAATCGATAAAGTTTAAAGGGTACGGAGGTAAAAAATGACAAAGCAACGGCTTGAACTGACCTGGTACAACAAGGACATGGCCCTCATCCCCACGGAGGTGGGCAAGTACGGCTACACCTGGGTGGCCCCTTCCGACCCTCGCTACTGCGAGACCCACACGCTGGTGATGGATGAGTACGTCCAGGGCACCCAGTCACCCAAGAGTGACGGGTTCGAGTATTCCGAGCGCGCAGACCTTACCCCGCAGGACGACAACCTCCTTATCCTTGGCGAATCTGGCGACGTCCTTGAAGCCCTCACCCGCGTGCCTGAACTAGCCGACAAGTACGTCGGCAAGGTGAAGCTGATCTACATCGACCCGCCGTTTAACACCCAGCAAGCGTTCAGTTCGTACGATGACGCGCTAGAACACTCCGTGTGGCTCACCATGATGCGAGACCGCCTCCTCCACATGCGGAAACTGCTCAGCGACGATGGCTCCATCTGGGTGCATCTCGATGACGTCCAAGTGCACCGAATGAGGTTGCTTCTCGACGAGGTGTTCGGTGCGACGAACTTTGTCGCTGAGGTCATCTGGCAAAAGGCAAATTCTCCACGAAATGATGGAAAAGGGCTCAGTGTCGATCAAGATATCATTCTTGTTTACGGAAAATCGAGTCAACCTCAGATTAATCGACTGCCCAGATTGAGTTCGCGTGATGAGCTATATCAGGCACCAGATGGCGATCCTAATCGTTGGATTTCGGGTGACCCTGCCGCACCGCACTCTGTCAATTCGCAGGGAATCCAAGTTCCTGCTGTTTTTGGCGTTCAGAATCCTGTGACTGGAGAATTGATTTTTCCAGCAAAGAACCGTCAGTGGGCAAAACGCCGCGATGTATTCCAGCAATGGCTACACGAAACAGCTGAGTACGAAGATTGTGAACCTGACTTGGAGGCGCGTGCACGCGCAACCGGCCTGAGAATCGAGCAGCTTCGGGTCGACATTCCCGACCTCAGAGTGAAGGGGGATCTTTTTCGATTGGCTGAGAATGAAACTTTGTATGCGGGCAGGCCACTGCCTCGACTGTACTTCACTTCTGGAGGCCGCGGCGGACTTAAGATCAAGAAGTATCTACACGAAATCTCCGATACCCGAATCGCTCAAACCTTATGGTTACATTCCGAAGTAGGCCATAGCCGAACCGCAAAAAACGAAATGAATCTGCTGTTTCCCCAGATCGCGGCATTCGCAACTCCAAAGCCAGAACGATTGCTAGAGCGTGTCATTCAGATTGCCACTGACCCCGGTGACATTGTGTTGGATGTGTTTGCCGGGTCTGGGACGACGGCAGCTGTGGCGCAGAAGATGGGGCGTCGCTGGGTCACGTGCGAGTTGCTTGAAGATACCTTCAATACCTTCACCCGCCCCCGTCTGGAGAAGGTCATTAATGACCAAGATCCCGGAGGTATCACTCGGACCAAGGGTGAGCGCGTGGCCGCCGATGATGTAGAGCTTCCAGAGGGTGTGAGCCCTGATGACGCAGCAAAGTTCACCTCAGTGCTGAACAAGCTGATCGCTGATGATCCCGATGCGAAGAAGAACCCGCTGGTGAAAGCTTTGAGAGCTGCATCCAAGACAAAACGCACCAAAGAAGTCATCAACTGGCGGGGCGGTGGCGGCTTCCAGGTCGCGCACCTGTCACCCGCCTGCTTTGACGTGGACGAAGAGCTCGGCAAGGTGGTGCTAACAGAAGCGGCCACTGGCCAGACTCTGATCGAGTCAGTGGCGGCCAACCTTGGGTTCCATCTGCTCCACCCCGACGATGACGTAGTTTTTGAAGGGCACAAGGGTCGTACTCTGCTCAAAGTGCATGAGGGTATCGTGGACGAGGACAACGCACTCACTTGGCTAGGCGAACTCCAAGATGGTGAGTCCCTCGTCATCGCAGCTCTGGGTGTGGCTGACGGTATCAACCGCGCCATGCGGCGCTTTGGAAAAGGTTGCCGCGCCATCATGATCCCTGATGACCTGTTCCGCTTCAACGCTGGTGAGGAAGCCTAAAACATGGACAAGCAACTCGGTATCTTCTTTGATCAGTCCGATATTGATTCGATCGCCGCTGACTTTGACCTGCGAGGCCCCAACAAACGGGCCCTGCGCCAGTTGATTCTGGCGCTCACCGATGATGACTTTGACCGCCATGTGCCTCAGGTGATGAACCTGGCCACCGGTGTTGGCAAGACCTACCTGATGGTCGCATTCATCGAATACCTCCGCCGCCAAGGCGTGTGCAACGTGATGATCGTGACGCCTTCCTTGACGGTGCAGTCCAAGACGGTCCAGAACCTCAGCGTCGGCACCAAACGCTACATTTCTGGAGCTGGTGTGCCCCCAGAGGTGGTCACTCCGCAGGATTACTCCGCGTGGCGGGTATCGCTGGCCAATGCTGACCTAGTGCGCTCGGGCGGTAATGATCCGTCGATGGCGTTTATCTTCAACATCCAGCAACTGATCGCCCCCAAAGACTTGGACGGTGACACCAAGAAGACGACGGATGCTTCTGCGGCCACTCGTGTGCGGCGCTTCGTGGAGGATTCTGGCTCCCTGTTCGAGTATCTGCAGTCGCTGCCGAACCTTGTAGTTATTGCCGACGAATCGCACCTGTACGGTACAAGTGCGAAGAAGTTCAACGCTGCGCTCAAAGAGCTAGACCCGGCAGCGATCGTTGGGCTCACCGCTTCTGCCCAGAAGGGCGACCACATCGTATTCAAGTACCCGCTGTATGAAGCCATTAGTGATCGCTTCGTAAAAACCCCAGTCCTGGCGTTCCGCCAGAAAGGCTACGGGGCTGATGAGGCAAGCGAAGAGCAGCAACTACGTGACGCCGTCGCGCTGCTGAAAATCAAGCAACAGGCCTACGACACCTACATTGCCGAGCAGCACTTAAAGCCTCTGAATGCGGTGCTGTTTGTGGTGTGTGCGGACGTTAACCATGCCACCCAAGTTACCGAGCTACTACGGTCGAGTGAATACTTCGACTCACAGTTCGCGGTACTGCAGGTGGACAACGAACACGACGATGCCACCACCCACCGTTTACTCGATGACCTGGATGCCCCTGATTCGCCCGTGCGCGCAGTGGTGAGTGTCAATAAGCTCAAGGAAGGCTGGGACGTCAAGAACATCGCCGTGGTCGTGACGCTGCGCGCGATGGCGTCTGAAGTACTCACCCAGCAGACCATGGGACGTGGACTGCGGCTACCGTTCGGCAAGTACACGGGCGTGCTCCATATCGACCAACTCGATATCATCAGCCACCACTCTTTCGTGGAGCTGCTCGAAAATGAGGAAGTGCTCCACCAATTCGGTCTGGATGATGCAGTTAGCCCAGATCAGGCACACGGAGTAAGGCAAGCCATTCAGCAGATCGCCACGCCTACGTCACCTGCTGCCAACGGGGAGATGTCCTCCACCGGCCCTGCTGCTTCGGTAGCAGTAGGTGCTTCTCCGAATGCGCCGCAGGCTACTGAAACGGCTGCAGCTGTGGCTGCTGGGCAAGGTAGTGCAGCCCCGGGGACTCCAGTATCGGCAGCATCATCTGGACCGCAGGCCACGCTGTTGATGACCGCCTATGACTCCGATATCGCTGAAGCGTACGGGCAGGTGCCGCTGGGCACCCCCGATCCGATTAAGCGCACCACCGACTTCGAGGATGTGTCATTCCAGTTCCCACGGGTGTTCCTCGAACCTGTTGACCCGCTATTCGAGTTGCACAAGATCCCGACCGAACTCATCCAGGAAGCCGCCCGGCGGGTCACCGACAGCAAGGACGTGCTGCAACGCCGCGAGATTAAGAAATCTAAGTTGCGCAGGCTCACGTCCGTGGATGTGGAATCCGCCGAGGTAGATTCACTTCCTGTCGAGAGTGACAACGTACGCATCGAGCTGGTGCGTTTTGTGATGAACCAGCGCGTGGTTCCAGCTACTAATGAATCAAAGCGCTCCGCAGAGCGCAGCCTGATTCCTGAGTTTATGCGGGAAACCCGTATCACCCAGTGGACGGTTAAGGCCTACGAAAGCGCTGAGCGCGAGCTGGGGGAGCTTGTGCGTGCTTACGCCAAAGATCTGGCCAGGCAGCGTACCACCAAGATCGTGCTCAGCCCACTCACGCTGCCGGAGGCTGAAATCCGCTATCTACCGCTTGGCGCGCAGGTGCAGGAACGTATCGAGGCGAGCACCCAATTCCAGCGTGGCGCGTTCTACGGGGATTGGCGCAAGAGTCTGTTCCAGGTGGAATCCTTCGACTCGTTCAGTGGTGAGTACAAGGTGGCACGGCTCTTGGATACCTCACCACAGATTGCCTGGTGGCTGCGGCTGCATACCACCATGAGGGCGTCCATCAAGTACAACCTGCACGATTCCTACTACCCGGACTTTGTTGCGCGGGATACGGAAGGAATTTACTGGATCATTGAGGGCAAGGACGCGCGTGGCCGCAATGACGACACCGTGCAAGCCAAGCGCAAAGCTGCCGAGGAAGTGGTTCGCTACCTCGTCACCCGTGACGAGTACGCCGATCAAGCATGGGGTTACCTCATTGCCTACGAAGACGATGTTGCCTCCTCAGACAGCTGGGCGGATCTCAAAGCTAAAGCCCAGCCGGTCACCAATGCCTGAGAAAAGAGGCCGAATGGCACCCACCCGTACTCAACCCAAAGACATAGATGCATACCTCCTGGCGAGCATCGACGACGCTATGGCTCGGATGCAATACACCTACAAATCCCACGAGAAGGCAGCAGATAAGTATCACTGCTGGGAAGGTTGGCGTCGCGGACTATCGATTCTGATGACAACGCTGGCAGCAGGTTCCTTTCTGACCGCGCTGACGGCTTTCTTCGGTGCTGACCGATATGGCGGGCTTATTGCTGGTGCGGTCGCGACTATTAGTGCTCTCGTGGCAACGATGGGTGACATCCTTCGCTTTCCTGAAAGATGTAACGCCCACAGTAAAGCAGGCGTGATCACTCGTGATTTCTTCTTGTCGTATGAGAACCTCCGTGCGGATTATCTGTCGGGAGCCCTAACCGCAGGCGAGGTTCGAGACCGTCGTAATCAACTCCAGGTTGAGGAAAAGCGCATGCTCCTCGAGGTTCCTAGAACCACGCGTTTTGATTATTGGCGTGCTGATCGTGCCTTGTCCAAGGACGAGAAGACATCAGAGGCCCAAGACCGGGTGCGGGCGGGGACGGTAGCAAAGGAGGAGAGGAACTAATGAATGTGACTTCACTCTTTGAAGCGACGATTGAAAACCTCAAGGTTGGTAACGCTGAAGAGGTTCACCGACGACGAGACGAACTCACTAAGTCGTTAAACAAGGAGTTTCGTGATTCCGACTCGAATAGTTCGAATCGCCTGATGGTTGGCTCCTGGGGTAGGAATACTGCTATTCATGGTGTCTCTGACCTCGACCTCATCTACATACTCCCTCAGAAACTTTACGAGAACGCGCACGCGGCTGACGGTCCCTACAACATACTTTCACGTGCCCGGAAAGCAATCTCTCAACGCTATCCAGACACGGACGTCAGAGTGAGCCAGCTGGTCGTCGTCGTCCAATTTGCAAACTTCAAATTTGAGATCCAGCCATGCTTTGAAGCTGATGACGGATCATTTGAATTTCCGGATACCCACAGCGACTCGTGGAAGCGAACCGATCCCCGCAGTGAGATTGCTGCAATGAGGCAGCTCAATGCCGAGACATCAGGAAATGCACGAATCCTGTGCCGACTCGCCAGAGCATGGAAACGGAAGCATAAGGTTCAGATGGGCGGACTGCTGATCGACACACTTGTCTGGCGATTTTTCCAGCAATCCAGTGGTTACAAGGACCCGACTCTCCTTTACGACCACATGTTGCTGGAGTTCTTCACCTATCTTGGATCTCTCCCCAGGCAATCTTCATGGAACGCACTCGGAAGTAACCAGAAGGTGCAGGCTCAGCACTTTCAGTCAAAGGCAAAGAAGGCTGCAGCGCTCTGCCAAGAGGCAATAGATGCCGAGGACAAGTCCTCCATGTCGAAGAAGTGGAGCGCATTGCTTGGCTGGTTCGTCCCACTCGACGACGGGGAACGAGCTAGTGCGGACGAGGAGTATTTCGACACCGAAGAATTCATTGAAGATCTCTACCCCGTGAAGTTGAAATACAGCGTGGATATTCAATGCATTGTCACCCAAAAGGGGTTTAGGACATGGCATCTTCCCGAGCTCTTGCGGCAGTGTTTACCGTTACTGCCACAGAAACAGCTTGAATTTTCGCTTGTCAACTGCACCGTGCCGCGACCGTTCGAAGTGCGATGGAAGGTACTGAATCGTGGCGAAGAAGCTCTGATGCGAAATCAAGTACGCGGCCAAATCTTCAACGGGAAGACTTCGATGACGCATGTTGAACATACGCTGTTTGCTGGTGATCACTATGTCGAGTGTTACATAGTCAAAGACGGTGTTATCGTAGCCCGAGCGCATCAGGAAGTGCCAATCAGGTGGGGCCGCAGAAGTCGAGAATAATGAATGGAGGAGACATGTTTTTACCACTAACCCCGCCTAAACCAAAACGACGATACTCAATCGGCTAGAAATGGATGGTACCTAGATCTCACTGCTATCAAGGTACTCACCAATGGCCTTCCATCCTCATCCCGCTACGAAGCACGAGCATTGGCGCTATTGCCCTTAAAGCAGACTGCCGCCTGGTTCGGCGAGGAAAACACAATGTCTACGATGGTCACATTGCCATCAACTGCTTTGGCGTGCCGATTACGAAGTTTGGCTGCATGGTCTGCTTTGACTGGAAGGAGCCAGTTACCTTTCTTCAACACCCACTCTGCGCCACTTCGAACGAGAATGGCGCGGTGATTCTTGCGACGGTGACTTAGAATTCTGGACTCACATCCCGGATTGGCCCATATGATTCAATGGGTGGTTCCTCGTGCGATCCAAGGGTGACATTAGTTTTCTCGCCAGTCGCCACTGGTGGTTCGAGCACCATGACGCCCATAGCTCGCGGGGTCAACGGGCTGGCGATACTTCGGCAACCCCGCAACCACCAGCAGGTACGACTCCATGACAAGCTCGCGGATGAGCTCGTCGTTAATCCCCGGGCCCGGCATGACGGTGATCCAGTGTTTCTTATTCATGTGGTAACCCGGAGTGATTGATTCAAAGTTTTCACAGAGCGCACGGGCTTCCTCTGGATCCGCCTTGAGATTCACCATCCGCTTCCCGCGGACGGTTGAGATCATGAACCATTTACCGCAGACCCGAGCCGCATCCCATTCCTCGTTGAAGGGATAGAGCTCGCTGGCGGGAAGCTCGAGCGCAGCGTCAACAACGCTCTTCCAAAGCTGTTCATCATCTAGGTCCGCTTGCACGCTAGCCCCCATTCAGCGCGTCGTCCGAGTAACAAAAAGCGGCCCACACGGGCCGCTAGCGGACCAACGGTGGTCACGATGGATACAAAGGCTGGGGTGGGTGCAGTACGAGGCCCGCTGGGTGCAAGGTTCGGCATCGTGGGCGCCATAGCCCGACAGAGTGCATATGCCAGGAAGATAAACATACCAATCCAAGTAATTGGAGGCCCAGGCAATTTCTTGCATGTTAAATATCCAATACCGCGTAGGGTTTTGCTGAAAGCGCGGATTTACATTGCTCAGCCAAGTACGCATCCGCCAACTCCAGCTGTGCAATATCTGGATATACCTCTAGCGTTTTGTCACCTATTAACCAGAACTCTCGCGACCAGGTCTCAGGATGATCCCAGATTCGGTAGCTCCCTTTAACCTCATCAGGTAAAAGCCTGCGGATTTTTGTTGCAACAGCGAGCTGTCCTTTTGCTGTTTCGTAAATTGTATTAATTTGGACACCACCATCCACCGGGCGTTCAACACGGACTATCTCTCGGCCGTAAAACATCACCTTCCTCCGCGAGCCGTTTTCGTAGAGCGTTAGTTCTATTTTTCCGTAACCTTTTTCAGTGTTATGTCGGTTGGTCAAATAGTCCTGAAGCGCTTGGACAACAGCCGCTGAAACACTTTCCGCATGCTGCGCAGCTCGTTCAAATAGTTCCATATCCGCTTCTGAGACGTAAATATTCTTTGTAGGCATGTTTATAAACATACTCATACTTTCTCCGTTTGGCAACCCTGCAGAAATGTCACTGGTTCCAATTGTGAGGAGGGTATCGACGGTAGACCTGGATGGCATACATGATGATGGGCGTTAAGGCAGATTGACTGCGAAGATTAGAGAAGCCCGAGGTCATATGCACCTGGGGCCAAGGGGCGCAGCCGAACTACAGACTCATCCGTCGTTGAATGCGATAGCGATTGTTCCGCCGGGGTGGATGGTGGCATGGTCAACGAGGGCTCGCCAGGCTTCGGTCGTGTAGCTGATTGCAGGGTTCTCACTGCGGTATTGGTGGAACGCGGTGATGGCCGCACGCTTGGCCTCGAGTGCGTGAAGGTCGCCGAGCTGATCGAGAGCAGCTTTGAGTACCTCGGGGCTGGCCGTGGTGGGTTAGGTGCGGGACTGCAGCAGGCGTTCCATCAGGTCATCACCCGGCGAGCTACCGGCGTATTCGCGGGTGGAGGTGGCGCGCACGATCTCGTAGATCTCGTACCAGTACACGTTCGCCTGCTTGGAAAACGACTGGCTCATCGCCACGAACAGGGAGGCGATCGCGGCACCCGTGGTGGGGTGCTTGCCCAGCAGGCCGAACTTGCTGATTGCTTCCTCGCACTGGATGTAGCGGGCAAACGCCTGCGCGTAAGCCTCAATCAGGCGCGGAGACACACACGAGGCGACCCCGCGTGCGTCCAGCCACGCCCAGGTCTCCCGGTAGAGCTCCCCAGCCAACAGCGCCTGCCCGTCACGCTGGGTCGCGGACAGGTATGCCGACGTCCGGCATGGTCTCACCCTCAAGCAGCGCACCATCGCCCACGTCACCGCCCTCCAAACCGAAGGGGTCGAGGTCTGTGGCTTCAAGCAGGCGGGAGGCGGGCTTTCCGGCCTCAAGCTTGTCCTTGAGTGGGTCAGGTTTCGCGCCTGCGCGCACGCGCCTGCCGCCGCGGTTGGTGCCATCTTTGGCCACGGATTTTCGCCTCCTCTCAGGTGCGCTGGGGTCAATCGGGGGTTTGATTCGGATTTTTTCTGCGCGGCACCCCAGGCCCGCTGAAGCCCCTCGAGTCCGTAGAGATCCTGACCGTCCCTCCCGTAGGGGACAATGAGAAGCTATCGGGGGAAACTCGACGACAAGCAAGCCAACGCAAGGAAGAAAGAACATAGCTGTGAAAACGCAAAATATAAATGAAGACAACACAGCTAGCTCTCACCAGACATCAACCGCACATGCGCATCAAGACAAAACGCGCACGATAAGACGCGTCCTCTGGTGGATGGGCCTAGTTTTATTGATTCCATCCCTAGAAGGGTGGACTAGCAGCGAAGATGCATTCTGGATATTTCGTGAGTTCCCAACACCGGTTGCTCAATATTCCAATGCCGTTTCTCAACGAATTGTGACAGTTCTGCTCGTTGGATTTGGATGTTGGTGCGTAGTTGGTTTACTTAAAGTCACATCTGTGTACGATTTTGCAAGGGCAAAATTTTCGCAGAAACAGAACCGCAATGGGAAAACGCTAACGAAGATACTCGTTGCCATTGTGACAATATGCATGTCAATCATTGCAGGACTGTCGCTGATTGTGCTTCTGGCGGATGTGAGTGGCACTCCGCTGTGAGTGGATAACCCTGGTAAGTACTGGCTATCCACTCACAGCCTTACGCTCAACGCTCCACTGACTAAATATCATCGGCGAGGACTATCTAAGAATGCGGCGTAAGCGCGGGCAAGCGTTTCAGATTCTCTACGATCCGGAAGTCGACTGGCCCCTGATGCGCTAAGCAGTTTTTCCTTTCCATAGTCGAAGTTTTCGAAGATCCAGATATCGATACCATCAGCGAGTTTCTGAAAAACTGACACCACATTGTCGGCGTTAGCTGAGAGTCGGCTCCGAAGCCCCGATCAGCCCCAGCCAGGAGTCATCTCAGCCCCACACACCCGGCCCCAACACCCCGAAAACCGTCCAGGAACAGCAAAAACGCCACCCCGAACACTTCCCGGCAAACCCGGAAATCTTTGTATCCAGAGTGACGTACTAATGGAGCGGGCGACGGGAATCGAACCCGCGCTGTCAGCTTGGGAAGCTGAAGTTCTACCATTGAA